>Ga0233451_10001594_pt1 | contig 21515 bp, 39 predicted proteins | sample 011ome_29_FD_183052 | JGI IMG/M metagenome (GOLD analysis project Ga0233451, IMG submission 183052) | Coastal salt marsh microbial communities from the Groves Creek Marsh, Skidaway Island, Georgia - 011504CT (spades assembly) | ecosystem: Environmental > Aquatic > Marine > Intertidal zone >... | reverse complement strand
CGGCGCAATGAAAGGTATGGCTCCCACTAAAAAAGATAAGCCAGACCTAGTACACAAAGAGCCAAAGAAAGGTCAAAAGCAACCACATGGAGAACACATTGTGGTTCAGATGCGTAAGGCTATCACAGCAAATAAGCCAGTGCAATTTAAAGACGGTTCATCGAAGGTCGTCAACAAAGCACACGCACACAAATTCCTGTCGAAGTATATGTCATCTAAACCCGCAAAGAAAGAAGAGATGCATGGTGCGCACGACAGTCACGATTCTTTTATGAAACATGTAAACGATAAGTAAACCTTAAAGGAGAGATTAAAAATGTCCGCATGGTCTAAATCAGAAAAGCCTGTAGTTACAGGTATTCCCGCTTCTGAAATCTACATGGTAGATGAAGCAGAATGTGCCGCTACACCTGGAATTGCACAGCCCGGTTGGGTTCGCCGCAAAGTACAGGGTTCCAGAGTTGTTTATGAAACTCTTGTTGCAATGGCAGATGCCGCTACTGATGCTGAATATGAAGCCGCAGTTGGTGTTGTTGCTACAGCACTTGTTAACGGTACAGAGTACAAAATTCTTACCACAGGTGACACCGACTTCACATTGGTTGGCGCTACAGACTCTAATCCAGGCACAGTCTTCACCGCTACTGGTGCTGGCGTAGGAACTGGTACTGCTGTTGCTACTGCCGATGATGACGATGACGAATTCCCTGACTCATAAGGAGTAAAATTATGAATCGTCAAGTTACAGTAATTATTGAATCTAAAATAGACATCGAAGTTCCGTTTTTTCAGGAAAAATATGAAGCAGACGGGAGACAGGGGGAAGATTATTCCTCTGATGTGGTAGAGATGTATGGTTTAGACCTGGGTGACATGGATCAAGCAGATTGGCTCGCGGCTGAAGCAGACAACCCGCACAGAGATTGTAATGCAGAACTTTTCTGCACACAGGGTGCGATGTTTTCTACGGGTTGGGGGTCACTTGAACTCATGGTTGCACACAAAGCCTCTGAGGCGTATCCAGCAGTTGCTAATCAGCGCAATGATCTTTTTGATGAAAGAGTAAAGTATAACGCTGATAATGGCATCTCAGTCAGAACTGAAGTTTATCCTTGCGATGAACATTGGAACATTGACTGGGAAAATCCCATTACTGCTTAAGGAGGACTCATGGCTGACCAGAAAATTAGTGAGCTAACGGCAGCCGCTTCGGTCGAATCAACGGACGAAGTGGTTATTGTCCGCAGTGGTGGAAACAACAGACTCACCATTGCAAACTTGTTTTCAGATGTGCCTACACCTGCTAGTTTTTCTGGCAAAGTTTCTGTTACAGGTTCTGATACAATGGTTGGTGCGGGTGCGGTATCTACTGCTACCAACATCACATATCTTTCTAATCCTAGCTCTAATGGAACACTTACCATTGGTAGCGGAGTAGATGGACAAGTGAAAATGATTATAATGATTGCAAACTCTGGTGGTCAAACCTTAACATTGGACGATGCTGATCTAGCACACGACACTATTACATTCTCTGCATTGGGCGATACCGCAACGCTTATATATACTAATAGTAAATGGTATATGATAGGCGGTACTGCCACAGTAGCATAGAATGAAATATGATTGAACTGAATAATGATAACTTTTTGATATTTGCTATTAAGCATTATAATAATCCAGGCGCTGAAGGCATGGAGGACTTAGAAGAGGACTTAAAGCGATTCAAATACATTAAAAGACTCTTCCGCCGTTATGAGACATCGGGCAAATTGAGTGAAAGACTTATTTTAAATCACTTAATTGTGTTGTATAATGTCTTTAATCATGCGGCAACCCCTTTGCTTTTCTACAAGATAGAAGAAAAGTATTGGGCTATACTAAAATCGTTTCTAGTGTTTATGAATAGAATACCACTAGAGCAAATAGGAGGAAGTGATCCTTATATACCACTAGATGGTAAAGTTTTGGAAGCACTAAGGAAAATTTAATGTCAAGATTTGTAGATGCAGTCGTAGCATACAGAATACTTCGCATGTTGGCAACACCAATAGAGCGCAGTGATGCCTACCGATACGGCATTATAGACAAAGACGGAAACAAAATTAAAGAGCCCCAAACATCTGAAGAGCTGGACTCCTATTCACTCTTACAGCGATTTGTCTTTAAGGTGCAGAAAGCACTTTTAAAGTCGCCAGAAAGAGGCGCTAAAAGATTATTGACATTCGCAGCCGCGATTGCTATCCTGAGAGAACAAACTGAAGATATTTCCGAAGAAGAGTTAGACACTCTTTTGGAAATGTACATGGATGAAGAAGCAGTGCAGAAACAAGCAACCATGTTGGAAAGCAATTTACTTTCTTTTAAAAATTTTCAGATGGATGAAATGATGGGAGTTGGCGGTGGTGCCGTAGCAGGCTTAGGAGTTGGTCCAGCGGATCAAAAAGAGCCTGGAAGAGACCCAGTTTTCATGCCTATGAATAGACGAAAGAAAAAGCGTAGGCAGGAAAATGGAAACGGCTAAAACATTAGAATCTCGCATAACTATTGTGGAACATGACATCAAACAAATGAGCCACTTGTTTGATCGTATGGATGTTGCCATTGAAAAAATTACGGACATATCCAATTGTGTCAATAAAATGCTTGCGGTGCATGAAGAGAAACTTCGCACACAAGACGAGACCGCGGCGGAGTTATTCGACTTGATAGAAAAAAGAAGAAAAGAAAATGATGAAGCATCAAAGGAGCTTCATTCTAGAATCACAACGCTGAACCGTGAACTCACTGCTGAGATGAAAGCAGATCACAAACAGGTTTTGGGTGCAATTGACAGCCTAAAAGTTACCATAGAAAAAGGTATTAAAGATTCCGTTGCTGAGGTTGACAGGCTAGAGACAAGAGTGCTACAATTAGAGAAAAAGCAATGGTTGGTAATGGGAGCTGCCTTAGCTTTCGGTTTCCTAGCAGGAAACATTGATACCATAATGAGATTTTTTTCTTGACATAACACCCTAGTTTCTGTATAGTCTCACTTATGAGCTTATACATCGATACTAAATTTCTCACTCAGATTTCACATAGATTTGAACTCTTCAAAAAGAAGAATGATTTCTTGTGGAATGTCCGTTGCCCCATTTGTGGCGACTCTCAAAAAAACAAAAGCAAGATGCGAGGGTACTTCTTTCGTAAAGGAGAAGACCTTATGTACAAGTGCCACAACTGTCAGCACAGCGCACATTTCGGTAGCATGTTGAAACAATTAGATGGTCTGCTTTACAAAGAATATGTTTTAGAACGATACGCAGATGGAAGCAAATCTAAAAAGTTTGGCACAGAAGAAAGATTAAAGTCTGAGGTGTTCTACAAGGATAAGCCGCCGCCCATTCCTATTGTTCCTCTTTGGCAAAATCTTTTTGATTGCGTGTACAGTTTGCCCTATGACCATGAGGCAGTAGAGTATTGTGAGAGCAGACAAATACCTTCTGAGCAAACAAAAAAATTATACTATATAAACAACATCAAAGACATTGTTCAACTAAATAGTAAATACAAAAATAGTATCATCACCGAAGAATCTAGGTTAGTTATTCCTTTTACCAATGAACATGGTAGATTGACAGGGTTGACTATGAGAGGAATGCGTGATGAGACTCTTCGGTATATAACTGTCAAAATTGATGAGTCGGCTCCTACTGTATTCGGGCTTGAGTGGCTAGATAAAACACAACCTATAACAGTCGTAGAAGGTCCTCTAGACAGTTTATTTTTAGATAATGCAATCGCATGTGCAGGTGTAGCTTTTAATCAGATTGAAAAATTCAATCTTCCGCTATCTCACACGACCATTGTATTTGATAATCAGCCGAAAAATAAAGAGCTTTGTAAATTGATGTATAAGTATATAAAGCAAGGCTTTTCAATTTGTATTTGGCCCGACGGTATTGCGGGTAAAGATATAAATGAAATGATACTAGATGGAATGACTTCCGTAGAAATTCAATCTATTATAAATCATAATACACACCGCGGTTTGTCTGCGGAACTTAAATTCACTAACTGGAAAAAATGCTAGGAGCATGTAATGAAACTCTGGACGAAGATTAAAGAATTCTTAGGTATCTTTGACTACAACGGTGACGGCAAGGTTGGCGTAGAAGACGCCAAAGCCGCTATTAAAGATGCACAGGACAAGGTCGCTGAAGTAAAGACCGAAGCCAAGCGCCGTGCAAGACGAGTCAAAGAAGAACTTGTTGATGTTGCTGATGCCGCTAAAGATGTTGCAGAACAAGCAGGTGATGTTGTAGCGGCGGCAAAGGGAAAGCCACGCCGTGGTCGTCCCCCAAAGAAAACACCCGCTAAAAAGAAAGCACCCGCTAAAAAAACTACTTAATAGGAACTTTTTATTATGAGTGATGTGACCCTTGTTTCTATGACTACCCCTACCGCATATTCAGATTGCAATTCTGCTGAGGAATTTATTGCATATGCGGCTAGGGTTAGCAATCCAAGAAATCAAAATAATGCTGAGACTGCACCCAAACTTTTAAAGTATCTCATTCGTGAGGGTCACTGGTCTCCGTTTGAAATGGTGAGCATGACTATGGAAATTAAAACTACAAGAGACATTGCAAAACAAATTTTGCGCCATCGTAGTTTTAGTTTCCAAGAGTTTAGTCAACGATACGCTGAGGCTGATGAGTTTGTTAGCCGTGAAGCAAGACTTCAAGATCCTAAAAATAGACAGAACTCTGTTGAATTAGATGATGTAGAAGACTTCGGCAAAGGCGGTAACAAAACTCAACATGAACGGCTGTATGAAGAATGGAACATGAAGCAAAGAGAAGTGATTAACAAAGCAAGTGATGTTTATCGATGGGCCCTGCAACAGGGAATTGCTAAAGAGCAAGCCCGAGCAGTACTACCAGAAGGCAACACGGCTACAGTACTTTACATGGCAGGAACACTTCGCTCATGGATTCACTACTGTCAGTTGCGCATGGGTAACGGAACACAAAAAGAACACGCTATTATTGCTAAAACATGTTGGAATATTATAGAGGGGCATTTTCCATCTGTTGTTGAGGCTCTAAAGCCGTAGATGTAATTAACAAGATTTTTTTATAGGAATAAAAATGGCAAAACAAGATTATATGGGTATTCAAATAGACTTGTCCAGAGATGAGTTGTTTGATAAACTAGGAATTCAGAGGCTCAAAGAAAGTTACATGCGAGAGGACGAAACTAGCCCTCAACATCGGTTTGCCTATGTAAGCAAACAATTTGGTTCTAATCCAGAACACGCACAACGGCTATATGACTATGCAAGTAAACACTGGTTATCGTATTCTACTCCGATTCTTTCGTTCGGGCGCAGTAATCGCGGCATGCCGATATCGTGCTTTCTCAATTACATTGAAGACACGGCTGAGGGGCTTGTTCAGAACTATTCGGAAACATCGTGGCTCTCTATGTTGGGTGGCGGTGTTGGTATTGGGTTCGGCATCCGTGCTGCCGGCGACAAATCTACTGGTGTCTTACCTCATCTCAAAACATACGATGCCTCTTCCCTCGCCTATCGTCAAGGAAAAACGAGAAGAGGAAGTTATGCAGCCTATCTTGATGTATCCCATCCTGACATACTATTGTTCCTCGAAATGCGAAAGCCTACAGGAGATCAGAATCTACGGTGCTTGAATCTTCATCACGGTATTAACATTACCGACAGATTCATGGAGATCATTGAGAGATGTATGCAAGACCCTGAGGCAGATGATGGTTGGAATCTTTGTGACCCGCACTCAGGTGAAGTTAGAGAAACTGTATCAGCAAAGGCTCTTTGGCAAAAGATTCTAGAACTGAGAATGGAAACAGGCGAGCCCTACTTACATTTTATTGATACGAGCAATCGTGAAATGCCTGAATTTCAAAAGGCTAAAGGGTTGAAAATAAATCAATCTAACCTCTGCTCTGAAATCATTTTACCTACAAACGAAAAGAGAACGGCAGTGTGCTGTCTCTCTTCAGTAAACCTAGAAAATTATGATGCATGGAGTAAAGACTCTATGTTTCTCAAAGATGTTGCAGAAATGCTAGACAATGTTTTACAATATTTTATTGATGAGGCTCCGGAGTATGTGGCTAGAGCAAAGTTTTCTGCTAAACAAGAAAGAAGTATTGGTATAGGTGCGTTAGGATTTCATGCGTACCTGCAAAAGAAAACTATCCCATGGGAAAGCGCAACTGCTAAAGGGACTAACCTTAGGATATTTAAATTAATTCGGAGTAAGTTAGATGAAGCAAATATTCAACTCGGCAGTGAAAGAGGTGAAGCACCTGATGCAAAGGGCACAGGAAGAAGATTTAGTCATATTATGGCTATTGCTCCCAACGCTAGTTCTAGTATTATTATGGGAAACACTTCGCCGTCCATTGAACCATATCGTGCAAACGCATATCGTCAAGACACACTTAGTGGAGCGTTTCTTAATAAGAATAGACATTTGGATGCTCTCATTAAAAGTAAAATTGAAGCTGGCAGTAAGATCGATTATGACGAAACTTGGTCTTCGATAATTGCAAACGATGGATCAGTACAGCATCTAAATTTTTTAAGTGATTGGGAAAAGGATGTGTATAAAACATCTATGGAGATTGACCAACGGTGGTTGATTGAGCATGCCGCTGACAGACAAAAATTCATCGATCAGGCTCAGTCGCTTAACCTGTTCTTTAGACCAGATGTAAATATTATGTACCTACATGCGATTCATTATCTTGCATGGAAACAGGGACTAAAGACTCTATACTACTGTCGCTCAGAGAAACTTGGAAAGGCAGACAAGGTGTCTAGAAGAGTTGAGAGACAAATAATTAAAGAAATTGACATGCAGAGTTTAATTGATGAAGAATCCTGTCTTGCCTGTGAAGGCTAAGGAAATAGCAGAATCTATTCCACACAACAAACGAATTGCAGTTGTAGTATCGGGCGGATGGGATAGTGCAGTACTGTGGTACATAGTGTATAATGAGTGTAAGAAAAGAGGACAGTCATGTCGTCCTTACACTGTACCTAAACTTGACGGCGCACAGAGGTGGGCTAATGAAGTTTTGAAATGGTCTGGCTATGTAGGAGAAACAAACATTGTTGGTTCTGTTGATGCTGAAGACCCATCTAGCTATGTGACAAGTGGGATCATGGAAGTATTGAAGGGAGGTTATGCAGACATTTGCTATTGTGGCGTGACTTCATACTATGAGGGTATGGAAGCAGATCACGAAAGGCAACACGCAAGTAAGTACAACGCAGAACATGTTTGCCCGCAACCTTTCTCAGATATGACTAAAGATGAAACGGTTCAACTAGGGTTTGACTTAGGAATCGCACAAGATATTATGCATATAACACATTCATGCACAGAATTAGATGCGGGTCGATGTGGTTACTGTCCTTGGTGTAAAGAGAGGGCATGGGCTTTTAATAAAATAGGAAAGATAGATGAAGGTATTAATTAAATCTAGAGAAGACTGTAGGTTTTGCACGGAAGCGAAAATGTTTTTACAGGGAATGGATATCGAGTACAATGAGGAACATCAACCAGAAGGAAGAGTGCCTCAGATTTATATAGATGATGAGTTTATAGGTGGGTATCAAGAATTGATACAATGGGCTATGGATGTTTAAAGACAAAGAATTAGGTGACATGTTTCTGTCCAAGCATACATATTGGATAGAATATCATTTGAATGTTATGTCCGATAAAGGTAATATGACTTTATCGTGGGATTCCGAATATCTATTTGACCTGGCTTATTATTCTTGTTGTCAAATAGGTATTACTCCTTTTTTGTTTCAGGAGTTTTTTAAACAGAACGAAACTAAAAGACAGCATGAATGGACAAGAAATGAAAATCTAGGGATTTATAAATTACCGGATCACAGTAAAGTTTTGGATATAGGTTGTGGTATGGGTGTCAACGCTTTGTTGATGCATAAGTACAACCCTACTCTACATATTTCTTTACTTGATGGCAATGATTGGCACGGGCAAATAGGGAAATCTCCTGAATACCTAGATGGTTATAACGAAGAGTATGTTTATTATAACTCATGGGATTTAACTAAAAACTGCATGAAGAAAATTCACGCAGATGAAACCAAATTTACATTTTTAGATGAAAACAGTGAATGGGAAATGTATGACCTTATTATGTCTACATGGTCATACGCATGGCATTACCCGCTAGATACTTATTGGAATAAAGTAGCACAACACTTGAATCCAGGGGGCTCCCTTTTATTAGATGTATATAATTATGATGACATCGAAAGAGTATCAAACTCTTTAGGATGTACACCCACTATACATACACACCAAGGGTTGAATAGGTGTGTATGGAAAACAGAAAAAATTAATTACGGATAAGGATAGCAGATGGCTAAAAAATTAAACCTTCAAGATGAGAGGGACTACTTCAAGCCTTTCAACTACCCATGGGCATATGATGCCTGGTTGAAGCACGAACAGTCTCATTGGCTACACACCGAAGTACCAATGGCAGAAGATGTGAAAGACTGGAAGAATCGTTTAACCGATTCAGAGAAAGCATTTCTAACAAATATTTTTAGATTTTTTACTCAAGGTGATATTGATGTTGCAGGCGGCTATGTAACAAACTATCTCCCCTATTTTCCACAGCCTGAAGTGCGCATGATGCTTGCTGGATTTGCCGCAAGAGAAGCACTACATGTTGCGGCTTATTCGCACCTAATAGAGACTCTAGGAATGCCGGAATCGACCTACAACGAGTTCCTAGAGTATGAAGCGATGAAAGACAAGCACGAATATTTCATGGATTTAGCAAACTCTAATGGCACCAAAGAGTCTGTTGCTACTAACATTGCCGCTTTTTCTGCATTCACTGAGGGTATGCAGTTGTTCTCCTCTTTCATCATGTTGCTTAATATGCCGCGACACGGTAAGATGAAGGGTATGGGACAGATTGTTACTTGGTCTATTGTTGATGAGACAATGCATGCCGAGTCAATGATTAAACTGTTTAGAACCTATGTCGAAGAAAATCTTGAGTTGTGGAATGACAGTCTCAAAAGTAAAATCTATACCATTGCTGAAAAGATGGTAGAACTTGAAGACAAGTTTATTGACCTAGCATTTGCTATGGGTCCGATGGAAGGGCTGACCAGTGAGGATGTTAAAAAATACATTCGATATATTTGTGACAGAAGATTGATTAGTTTGGGACTCAAAGGGATTTTCAAAGTCAAAAAGAATCCTCTTCCCTGGGTAGAAGAAATGATTAACGCACCTACTCACACAAACTTTTTTGAGAATAGGGCAACTGACTACGCAAGAGGCGCACTCTCTGGTGATTGGTCGGATGTGTGGGCGGCTTAATGAAGACTAGAGCATTGGATTGCATATCATGTGAGTCCGTTTTCTCTGTTGAACATAACATGGATGACCACTTCTACCCTGTAGAGTGGTGTCCTTTTTGCGGTAGTAAATTGGATTTAGAAGAAACGATAGATGAAGACTATTTAGAACCTGATGAGGAAATCGAACTATGAGCCAATGGCACGGAGGAAAAGGATCTGCTCCTCGCCCACGGAATGTGGATAAGAAAACATGGGAAGAAAATTGGGAGAGGATATTCGGTAAGAAAGATGCAGATGCAGAATACGAATCCGACAATCCACTTGAGCGTCCGTATAACTATAAAGAAAAACAGCAGGACCTTACTGAATTAAATAGTGATGGAAATCGTGACAGAGGTAGATATGGGGAAGACCTGTCTGAGTGAAAAAAAATATTGTGCGATGCCTTTTAGGTTTGCTACTTTTATTCAAACAGGTGAGCAGATAGTTTGCAACCCTACTTGGTGCAATCACCCTCCTCTGTCAGGAGATACAGTAAAAGAAAAATTCAATAGCCCTGAGATAAAAGCCATCCGAGAAAGTATTTTGGATGGCTCTTACTCTTATTGTAAAGATTCTTGCCCTTATCTAAAAACATACCGTGAAGGCGGCTCCCCGAGAGTGTTTGTTGAAAAGGGTATGTTAGGTGACTCAGAATATCCTACACACATTGAATTGTGTGAGGACAATGTGTGCAATTTAGCGTGTCCTACATGTCGCAATGACTTTATAATTGAAACTACTCAGGCAAAAAACTCGTTTGATGAAGTTAAAGTATTTTCAGATAAGATAGAGTTTATTGGGGCAACAACATCAGGTGATCCTCTCTATAGTAAAGAGTCATTTGAGTTTCTAAAGAACCTGAACAAGAAAGACTTTCCTGCATTAAAAATGATTAAGATACACACAAATGGTCTGTTGTTGATGCAAAAATGGGAAGAGATAAAACACTTGTTTGACAATTTTTTTGTGAACTTAAACATATCCGTAGATGCCGCAACAAAGGAAACATATGAGGTGGTTAGAAAAGGCGGCAACTTTGATTTGTTGCTTAGAAACTTAGCATTCATCAACGAGAAAAAACTATCTAGCCTTACCATATGGTATTGTGTGCATGATTTGAATTACAGAGAGATGAAAGACTGCTACAATCTCATGGAATCTGTGTTATCAGAACAGGCAGTAAATTACAACTTTTTTACTGTAGAACAATGGTCGCAAAGTCATGAATTGCTTACTAGGCAGAAGGTTGATAATTTATTGCACCCAGAACACCGAGAGTATTTGAATGTAGCGACCGACTTTAAAACATCATTAGCAAGTGAAATACAAGCAGGAAAAATAGTCGCAAATATCTAGCATAAATAGTGTATTGAAATAGGATACACTATGGCTAGAAAAGTTAAACAGAAACAAGTACACCGAGTATACTGTACATACTTCCCAGATGGAAGTTACTACATAGGCTACTCAGGTAAGCCCGAGAGACTTTATGAAAAATATTACGGCAGTTCCAAGTATGTTAAAGAGTTTGAAGGTGAACTCACAAAGGAGACTATTGCTGAATTCGATAAAAAGTCATGGGCAAAGATGCAAGAGTTTCTATTACAGTGGCAACAAAGGCACGACCCTAAATGTTTAAATTCAATGCTGAACATAAGGCTAAACAAAGAGCCTCTTGCTGATTTCAAACCAATAGAGTGGACACCTAAATGCCTTTTATAATACTATTACTTTTTTCTGCACTAGCAGTATCTTCAGTCGCCGCCTACTTCTCTATTGTAGGTCTAATGGCAATTTTTCCGTCTGCTGAAATTCCTATATTGCTAATGGGTTCTGTTTTAGAAGTGGCTAAACTTGTCACTGCCTCTTGGCTGTACAGGAATTGGAAAACTGCTGGCATACTGATGAAGTCTTACTTCACTTCCGCAGTGATTATTCTATCGATCATCACTAGCCTGGGAATCTTTGGATTTCTGTCAAAGGCGCATATTGAGCATACCATAACATTAGGGGGTGACAATGCTATACAAATTGAAAATCTCACACGCCGCATTGAAAACGAAGAGAGGACAATATTTGATGCGCAAAAGGCTATCGAAACTCTTGATGAGTCGGTCCGTATCTTACAAGATTACGATAGGATCAGAGGGCCAGAAGGAGCTTTGGCTGTACGAGAAGGGCAAAAAGAGGAGCGTGATGAACTCAATTTGCAAATCGAAAATGCGGTTGAGAATATCGAAACTCTCCAGTCCGAACTTACACCATTGCGGAGTGCGGCGCTTGCAATCGAAGCAGACATTGGTCCTATAAAATATATCGCTGAACTCATATACGAGAACCCAGCCGAAAGTATCGATACGGCTGTTCGTTTGGTCATAATTCTTTTGGTCTTAGTATTCGATCCGTTAGCAATACTTTTGGTAATAGCCGCAAACATGTCTTGGTTACAAAGAAAGGGTATGCAGGTGACCTTTTTAGACGAATCAGCCTTGACAAATGATCTGCCAGACTATAATATAGCGGCTACTGAGAAAGAGGAAACTCCTGAAGAGGAGGTAGTTGAGTTATCTGAAACAGAGACAGAACAACTACAACGCCTTGACCGAAGTGTACGAAAAAAATTAGATTGGTTAATTGACAAAAAACGCAAAGGAGACTGACAAATGGCAGTTACACAAACCAAAGAAGAAATCATTGCTATGCTTCAAGCAGGTAATGTTACTTTCGATTACACCAAACTTGATGGTGCTACCCGTAATATTGTGGGAACACTGCAAGAAGGTGTCATTCCCCCAATCGATCCTAGCAAAGATGCAAACAGCACCCGAAAAACAAAAGATGAAAATATTGTTCTTTGGGATACTGAAGAGGCTGCTTGGAGAACGGTCAAATTGGAGAGAATAAACTCAATTAGCTCTTGACATTAGACTCCAGTGGTTGTAATATATACAATCACAACAAAAGGAGTCCATCATGGCAAAAGTAAAAAGAGAAACGCCTGTCAAAAAGGTTCGCAAAAAGCGCAAGCCTATGACAGAGGAGCAAAAAGCGGCTGCCGTTGAACGACTAGCAAAAGCTAGAGCCGCTCGGCAAGCCGCTAATCCCCCTGAGTATAAAAATGTGCATCCTTCTGTACTTGAAAAGGATGATGAGGATACTTTGTCTTTTAAGAATGTAAGAGAGTGGATTAAGTATCAGAAAGAAATGCTGACAGCCGCTCGGCAAGAACTCCGCTCAGGCGTAAAAGGCTCTGAAGCGAAAGTAGCATCCATTCAAGGATATCTTTCGCACATGGATGCTTATCTTCGTAGCGGAGACTGGATTGACAGTTTCTACGGCATGCACCGCGAACATAAAATGACTGAAAGATGTATTGCTATGGCATACAATGCTGATGGTACACCCAAGAGGTCACATGGAGTTTACTATCCTGATCTAGGCTATGTTTGGGGTAAAGAGCCTGAGTCTAACGGACTCGAGGAGTTTATGGAATGATAGTCGTAGATTTTAATCAGACAGCAATTAGTAGTTTTATGGCAGAGGTTCGTGGAAGAACTGATGTGGAGGTCAATGTGCCGTTATTGCGGCACATGATTCTCAATGCTATTCGTGGATACAAAAAACGCTTTGGCGCTGAGTATGGTGACTTGGTTATTGCTTGTGATAACCGACACTATTGGCGCAGAAAAGTGTATCCACACTACAAATCTCACCGCAGAAAAGTGCGAGATGATAGCGGCTTTGATTGGGGTAGTATCTTTGAGGCACTGAACGCTATTCGGAATGAAATTGATGAGTTTCTTCCCTATCCTGTTATTGATGTCAATGGTGCAGAGGCAGATGATGTCATCGGTACACTGGCTGCCTACAGTCAGACTGCTAAAGAAGGTGTGTTGTTTGAAGAAGCAGAACCCTTCTTAATCATTTCAGGTGACCATGACTTTAATCAACTGCAAAAGTGGAGTAATGTAAAACAGTATTCTCCTGTGAAGAAGAAATTTATTACTATCACTGAATCACCCCAGGCTGTATTGCTAGAGCATATCATTACAGGTGACAAGGGTGATGGTGTTCCTAACATGTTGAGTGATGATGATACTTTTGTTGAAGGTAAACGACAGAAGCCTATCAGAAAGGCATTGCTAGAACAATGGAAAACTATGCAACCTGAGGATTTCATTACAGGCGACATGGCTGCTGGTTATGTAAGGAATAAACAACTTGTTGATCTGAGCATGACACCGCAAGAAATACAGGATGACATTGTGGCTTCGTATAAGGCACAACAAGGCAAGGACAAGAGTCAACTCTTAAATTATTTTATTAAATTTAAACTGAAAGGCATGATTGATGTCGCGGAGGACTTTTAAATGATTATTGAAAAGCGGGAATATCACCAAATGACTAGCACTCTGACTTATGATATTTGTGAAGATGATATCATTGAGGCTTTTGGTAGTATTGAGAATTTTACGGATAATATGATTGAGCATTCAGATGAATTTTATCATTTCATGATGGATTATGACTATGACCGAGAAGACGATTTGTGGACTGACCGCAAAGGCGGCTATGATGTCGATTGGGATATAGTAGATGAGCCTTAACTATCTCATATATAATGAGTGTGAAATATAAAATTAGTTTAAAGAAAATTAAGTTGAGGAAAGATCATGAAGTTTAGACAAATTAATGAAGGCTTTGATTGGGTATTCAAAGTCGAAGGTGTAGATGCACAAGTGAAGAGACTCAAGGATTGGGCGGCTACAAATCAAACGCTTGTACCTTGTGTGCGATGGGGTGTAGGTGCTGAGAAACCTGAATGGAGTTTACCTGAGGGTATGCCCGAGACAGTAAAGTTGGATAAAGATATCCCTGATGGTATGGGTGACACTACTATTCAAATGGAGTGGCGTAGAATCAGTGCATTCACTGAACCTAACAATAACATGCAAAAACTACCTGATTGGAAAAGAGAAGCCAACTGGTTACAGATTATAGAGGGCTTGCATCACAAAGAAGCCGTATGGCTAACTGCTATTAAAGATGGAAAGCTCCTTGAAGTTTGTCCCAGCCTTGAAGCACTTCTACCCACTCTAGGTATTGCGGAATACAATAAGCCGGCGCAAAAGAAAAAGCGAGCCGCTCCTAGAAAAAAGCGACCAGCAAAGGAGAAGTCAAATGGATGATAGACTTGGACAACCAATTAATTATCAATATGCCTACGCTGGCAAAACGGTTAATTGGTTTCATACGGACACCGAGGAGATGGCTCAGCAGGTAGGTACGGCTGATATGCATGTTGAATACAGGTTCAATGATTGGGGTTTTCGTATGGACCTCGATATGCACGAAATCCCTGAAGGCTGTGACATATACATGGGCGACAGTCATATGGTAGCGTATGGTATCAATTTAGAAGACTCCTGGCAGTGGAAATTGCATCATGAACATTTTAAAAGTGACAAGCCGTTCGTCAATTTAGCCTCTTCAGGAACTACCAATGATACAAATTATAGATTGCTACGATATTGGGCTCCTAAACTAAAACCTGCGAGATTATTTGTGTATAATGCTCCTGGCTATAAGATGGAGGTTGTAACATCGGATGAAGGTGTTGTAGGCTACGGTCCCTGGCTTTACGGTGAATACAAACTAGGAGAAAGAAAAGAACACCCAGATTCATTTGAAAAGCAGGTGTGGATACGAGTCGTAACACCTCCGTTGCAACGGCAAATGAATGATCTGAGAAATAAGGATGCTCTCTTTTATTTGTGTTCAACGCTGGGCATTGAACTTTATTATGCGGAGTCTCCTGACATCATTGCTATGCCAGATAGAGGATTGCAAAAAAAATGGTATGGCGAGGCGAGAGATAAATTCCATGCAGGAGTGAATCAGCAAAGTTTGCACATGGAACGCTTTATGAGCCAGGCTAATCTTTAGGACGATACGGGTCATAGAAGCGACCCCACTGCCATTCTTCGGGCAACTCAAAATCTAATTTCACTAAATGGAGTTTACCATCAGGCTCAACACACCAACGGCGCTTAGGTCTTTCGTAGGCTCTTTGTCGAATCTTAGCAATGGTCTCGGGCTTATGCTTTCTACCGTACATAGGATTGAACTCACCACGCCGAGTGCCTTTCATGGTGCTAGATACTTTATCACGAAACTCCTGAGACCTACCATTTTGCACGGCAGGATGATTCTCTCCCAGCTTGGCTTGTCTGATTCTCTCTCTACCTTCAGGCGTATGCCAAGCTGTCCTGTCTCTACATCTATCCACGATAGGCAAGGATTGCTTGTTTACAGTGATAGCATATTCACGAATCGCCTCAACCGTAGACTGCTTGATAATCATCTCCCGTGGTTTAGGCACATCCTGGAGAGACTTTTCGTCCACGATCCAAAACTCGTTTCTACACTGAAATAGGAAAAATCTGCTTGCTCTTGACATATTATATGCTCAAATCACCTCATCTGAGACTATTTATGTGACCCAAATACAAACTTTTTTCAACTTTTTTTGAAATTGCAATCAAATCAATGACTTAGGGCAGTAGAAAAAGGTTGACTTATTGGTCAATAGGCACTATAATGTGTACATAAAATGAGAAAACAGAGAAAAAACATGACTAAATTCAACAAAGAAGACTTCACTTGGGACGGTATGTATCTGATGTATCGTGGTTCTTTTGAAGGAGCTAAATTGATGATGGATGTATGCCCTGATGCTCATCCTTCTTGGGAAGGTAAATTGAAACCACAATTCATTGCTCGATTCAAGTACGGTAAAAAGCCTTACAGGTCTTGGATTAACTTTCTAGTTAAACATGCAACTGTTGAACAGTATGTCGCTCTTGCAGAAGAAACTAGTCCTCGTCAAGCAATGGAAACTCTAGGATGGGTAGCATAATGAAATTCGTAATATCAACACAAGTCCTTAAAAACTACGGTGCACACTGTGAGGACGGCAAGTTCTCTTCGGGTAACGCCCGTTGGAAGATGAAGGGTGGCGAAGACTACTGTGTGACAGGACTTGATCGCATCCAAGATGCTCTTGCGTTTGTAGCATCCAAGGCGATGTATAACGAAATCGAACTCAAGGAGTTTCCAGTAAAATGGCAGACCTACGAAGAGTGGGAAGCCAAGCTACCTGAGGATGAGGAATATCGTGAATTCCTCTTGGATCGTTTGGAATGGGTATCTCCCCGGGGGACTTATGATTAGATTAGCCGTTGGTTTTTTTATAACTTTTGGTGCAGTAGGTAGGCTTGATGTTGATCCTACTGCATCTCTTTTAAATTATACTCTGTTAGCGTTTCTAGGGCTTGCGATTATGGCATGGCCCATTTTTGACGGGTCTATCACTGAGATTGATGAGTAAAAAAAAGGTTGACTTTTAGGTCAGCTGGAAGTACAATATAGTCTGAAATTGAGAAAAGGAAAAGATTATGGCTTATATCAATGCAAAAGAAGTTAAGGCGATTCGTGAGGAACTCAAGCGTGAATTCCCTAAGCATCGTTTTTCAGTGACAAAAGACTCAGGTGGTCTAGCCGTTTCGGTCAGTGTGATGAAAGGTCCTGATGACCTACTCTCAGATATCGGTGAGACTTGGGCTGGTTCTGGTTACACTCAAATCAACCATTATCATACTCACATGTATGGTAAGCATCAAAAGTTTTTTGACAAAGTGGTGCAAGTAATCAAGTCTGCTCCAGCTAAGGCTGAGGGTGGTCGAGCGTGGTATGACAACTCTGATTCCATGATTGATTACTTTGATACCGCTTTCTATATACATATGAATGTTGGTAAATATGGTAAAGGCTACCAAGTAGTCTAAGGAGACAAAAATGAAAAAACTTTTAATAACTACTCTAGCGGCTGCCGCTATCGTTTCAGGTTCAAATGCAAATGCTGACCCTAGTACTGGTGTGGCAGTAGTTGGTGGAATGATTTTAGGACATGTGCTTTCGGAGTCCGGGACTTATAGACCTTCTTCTCCAGGATATGGTTACTACAGTAGTTCCGGGTATTACAGTAATCAGTATGGTCGATGGTATTCTTGGGATAGACAATTCCCGCGGTTCAGATGCCGAGGAGATGCCGTGAAGTGCTCCTATGAATTAGGAGTTTGGGAAAGGGAAAGGCAAGCCTACAACGAAGCTAGGGTTGAAGCCTACGAGTGTGGTCGTTGGGGCAGGTGTGGACAGGAACAGGAATGATTGTATTAACCGACATTGATGGTGTAGTATTAGATTGGGAAGAGGCTTATAGCGCATGGATGGAGCATCGTGGTCACAAACAAAGTAGCGATGCAAAATCTCACTATGATATGCACACTAGGTATGGACTTGAAAAAAGTGTTAGTAAAAACCTTGTGGAGCAATTCAATAGTAGTGCCGCGATAGGCTTCTTACCCCCGATGCGTGATGCTCAATACTACATTAAGTTAATGCATGAAAAGCATCAGGTGCAATTTATCGCAGTGACCAGTCTCAGTACTGATCCTTATGCTAGGAAGTTGAGAAAACGCAACCTGGCTAAGTTGTTCGGTGACAATGTTTTCAAAGAAGTTATTTGTCTTGGTTGTGGTGATGATAAGGACGAGGTACTAACCGAGCTGGCTAAACAGTACAAAGGTAGTTATTGGATTGAAGATAAAGCGCACAATGCAAGGGTCGGTGCTGACTTAGGATTCAATGCACTGTTGTTTGAGCATAAATATAATATGCTTGAGAGTGGTGACTTCAAATTGGTTAAAAACTGGGAGAGCATTTATGAGCATACATGTATTTGATTCTTTCAAATCATTTTGCACTGAAATGTATTATGCAAATCAAGTAGAGCGTGAACTGTACCACGAAGAGCCAATAACCTACGAGAAGTATGTTGAGGAGAATATGAAGTTTCTGCTTGAGGTCTTCTCTAAAAAAGAGGAATAAGCATGGACCCGTATTTACACACCTTTCTAGCATTAGGATCTATTTTTGTTGCATATCATCTTGGCTATTATTTGGGTGCGATGAAGGGGCATGTATTAGGAATTGCCGCGACATTGTTATTTTTTAAAAGCAAGATTAGCCCAGAGATTATGATGCCTGTAGAGAGGGCTTTGATGCGACAATTAGAGACTAATGGATTGGATATATAACAAGTGGACTCTAGATTTTATTATGCGGAAGGTGTGGAACTGGAGCCTTATCAGTCTCCTTTTTATGGTATTGATAGTGAATCCTTAAATGAATTCAATCAACTAAACTATTTTGATGAGTTAGAAAAGAATGGCTGGAAGATGCTACCTAATGGCGAGTATCCTTTTCATGCCGATTCCGCATTAGTAAATGATACCGTAAAGTTATCCTATAGAATCAATAAGCATGGCTTTCGAGGCATAGAAATGCCCGAGGCTTCTGCACCCAGATCAATTATAGCACTCGGTTCAAACATGACATTTGGAATGTCCATGCCCGAGGCTCTCTCTTGGCCCACACTAGTCGGATCTAAATTAGGGTACAGGGCTATCAATCTCGCAAAGACTAACACCTCTCTGGAGTCTCAGTACAGGCTTCTTCTCGCATGGCTCCCTCAATTGAGATCAGAATGGGTAGTGTTACAAGAACAGTATGACCAAGCAAATCAATGGGAAAGAGTAGAACGCAAAAAATTTTTAGATGAAGCCTTGCCTGGTGGTACGACTCTCAGCATTATACGAAGGGACCTGGTGTTGCGCAGTATGCAACATTTGTGTGACCAGTTTAAAGTTAAGTTTATTCACATACCGCCTGAGGTTGAATTGACGGACGCTCCTGACTTTGGTAGAGACCTAATGAGTCCGGGGAGAAAATGCCACAGATATATAGCATATCAGGTAATGAAAAAAATGGGAGTAATGGATTAATTCTAGTGAAGTGAGTGGAGAATAATTCACTGTGCCTCTAGCGGGGTACAGTGATGTTGTTTTTCAAGAGGATCTTTTAATGAAAAATATAATCATGGCGATTATCGCCATTTCACTAGTGGGCTGTGCTTCTGCTGGTGCTGATTATTATCAAGCGATGGAGAGAGCCGCAAATGCAAATGCCGCCGCCTCTGCCGCGAAATATGAAGCCCTAGCAAAGATGGCTAACAGCAATGACCCTGGAGCGGCTACGGCGGCTGTCATGGCTATTGCTTTAACGAAGGACACGGCAATTGTCCCTCAGTATGTCGAATCCAATGCCTTGAAATGGGCACAGGTTTTGACACCTACTGTAGGAACACTGGGTCTTGGTTTCATCCAAGCAGGCGTGGCTAAGAATGCATCTGATAATGCGATGGAAGTCCAAATGGCTAGTTTCGCATCAAACGAGGCAATCCAGCTAGGTCAGCAAGGAATGGTAACCAGTCTCGGTGGACAATGGTCTGATGCCGATTAGGCGGGAGGAGCGGCTGTAGTTGAGTTGGGTCTAGCAGGGTTCAATGCATTGAACACCGCTGGAGACCAGACTGTGACCCTAGGTGTCGCTGGTTTAGATACTGCTGACAGTATCGCAACCACTGGCATGACTACAGTAGGTACAGTTGCCACAGCAGGCTTTACCCAAATCGGGGCAACTGCTGAGGATGGTATAGATGCAACGGCAAGTGTAGGTCTTGCGGGTATGGGTCATCTCAATGAGATGGGTCAATTCGGAATGACTACAGTAGGAACTACTGGTACAACTGGTATGACCCTACTCGGTGCGCAAGGTGACAACTATGCTACCATCATTGCCAACTTGCAGGCATCCATCGATGCGGCGCTGAATCCGCCCGCTTCTCCTTAACTACAGGGCTCTCAGGAGCCCTTTTTCTCTCTCCTAAGTCATTGATTTCCAAGAGGAAATTAATTTCAACTTTTTTTAAAACTCTAATAAAATCAAGCACTTACAAACCAAAAAAAGGTTGACTTATAGGTCAACAGGAACTATAATTTGTTTGTAAAATGAGAAAGCGGAGAGAAAACATGCAAAACGAACTGAAAAAACTGCTTGAGGTGATCGCTGAGGACTACGCCCGTTGGGACTCCCGAAGCCCATATGGTGATGAAGATCGCAAGGCAGAGCGACAGGCTGAGTTTGCAGAAGGGCTTTCGATTGAAGAAGGTCGCAAGTATGCCAAAATCGTAATGAAAAATGGTTCACAGCAAACCGTCTGGGGTTTCGTGGTCAAAGGTGCTGACAAAAAATTTCAGCAAGGTGACATTTTGAAAGCGGCTGGTTGGTCGGCTCCTGCTAGAAACAAGCCAAGAGGTAACATCCTCGAAGGAGATTTCAGTAGGGTTCGTTGGACTGGTCCTGAGTATCTTTAAGGAGATTTGAAATGAATATGACTATCAGCAAAGGTTGTGCGGTTCAAAACTTTCCTGAGGCTCGCAATCTCAAAGAGGGCGAGTCAGTCCGAGCTACCGTTCGCAGTAGCTCCTCCCCTACAGGCTCGGTTGTAGTCAATATCAAGCGGATGACCTCCGAGTATTACTATGTGAGTCAACTCAAATAAAGGTTGACTTTTAGGTTTCAATGCCTTATAATATACTTGTAAATTGATGAGAGAGGTGTTTTATGTTTAAATTGTTTCAAATTCGTCCAAGCCGTGAGCAGTATGACCGAGTCAATGAGTTGGGTTGGACTAAGGCGTTTGAGGAGATGCCAATCATCGAGGCATCGACGGCATTGCGCATGAGTGGTTCTAAGGCTTATGTCACGGAATACGATCAGTATTTTGAGCATGTCGCGGACATCGCAGTGGATTCTTTGGAAGCGGCTTTTCATGCGCATAATATCGAAGATGAGTCCAAGATCACTCGCTACGGTTCTCAGCACAGTATGTCCGTTGGTGATGTTCTGGTGGATGAGTTTGGTGGTGTTCACATGTGCGACAATTTCGGCTTCACTCAAATCATGTCTTCATTCATCGGATCCAATCAAAAGGTAGCCTAAGGGAATGTTTTTTATTGATGTTCAGGGTGGAACTCAAACGATGCGGCATCTAGCTCAAGATGCCGTTGTCTACCTCATGAATAAGGAGATGCCAAGAAAGCGAGTCCTACGA
>Ga0233451_10001564_pt1 | contig 21720 bp, 27 predicted proteins | sample 011ome_29_FD_183052 | JGI IMG/M metagenome (GOLD analysis project Ga0233451, IMG submission 183052) | Coastal salt marsh microbial communities from the Groves Creek Marsh, Skidaway Island, Georgia - 011504CT (spades assembly) | ecosystem: Environmental > Aquatic > Marine > Intertidal zone >... | reverse complement strand
TGCGTTTTCACCATCAGCTTCAATGTCTAAAGCATACCTTTCAGAAGAACCATTTGAACCTTCTATACGCAGGGAATTGGCTTGATCAGCACCAGAAAAGCCTATGTTTATTGCAGTGTCAGGCGAAGTCGTCCCAATGCCCAAACTCTCAGCACTCGCATCCCAGTAGAACGATTGGCTTGACCCCTGATCATCGTAAAAGCTGATGTCGCCGCCTGAGCCAATCTTCATACGGAGATTATTGCCAGCCGTATTAAACAACATTTCGTTTGTTCCAGCAGGACTATCCTGCAAAAACTCTAATTGCCCAGAAGTGTTGTGATAAATGTAGCTATAATCACCACCCGATCCGTCACCATTACTATCGCCATCCAAAACAAGCATAGCACCATTCGCACCAGTGCTACCTATCAAGGCTCTTGTGAAAGCAGATTGCTGTACGGTTACTTCATCGCTGGTCAAAGTACCCGTGATGTCTACGCCTGTGTTTGTGGTGGCGAGTTTTTCTGATCCATCGTAATGAAGAGTTGCAACATCCCCAACACCTTTTATAAGGTTATTTCCAGAAGCATTTTCAACACGAAAGTCACCAACTTTTACTTTAATTGCACCAGTGCCAGCATCTTCAATAATACTGTGGTTTCCATCATGGTAAATCTGAAGATCAGACCCTGCGCCAAAGATGGCTTTGTCGTTGTCACCGAAGGTAAAATCCGCAGATGTAGAACCACCATCTATAGAAATACTACCTGTTACATCAAAGTTATCTGCACTACTATCGTATCTAAACCCTTCAGTAAGGTTGCCATTACGCATGGAGTAAAATACAAGATCAATTTCTTCAGCAGTTGGAGTTAAACCTGTAGTAATGCTACGAATAGCACCACCAGTTTCTACATTACCAGCAGCAGTTTCAACACCAAGAGTAAGACCAGACCCAATGCCCACTGCAGGTGTACCAGAAGATTGTACTTGAATACCTAGAACATCTGTCACTGCATTAGTTGTAGCATTAGTCACATCAACAAGAGGTGCTTGTGAGAAGGAAACAACACCACCAGAAGATATAGCAATTGCATCACTATCAGAAGCAGAGCCAATAGTACCAGCATTGTCAATCTTAATGCTACCTACTGTTGCTACACCATCAAGGAACATATCCTTAAACAAAAGACCACTTGTACCAATATCTAGTGTATTAGTAGTCTTAGGTTTAATCTCAGTTGCACTTGCTACAAAGTCTTGAACTGGACCCAATACAGTAACAGGCCCACCTTCTGCAGATGTGCCATCATGTGTGTGACCACTTGTGCCCATTGCACTTTCAATTGCGTCAAATTCACCATCTAAATCTGCAGCATTGATAATGTTGCCATCAGCAATGTTATTAGATGTGTCATTCCTAGTGTAACCTGTTCCCATTTTGGTTTACCTTCTCGTGTTTGTACCAAATTCTAAAGTGATAGCATCAAGTGAAAATGGTGGGTCTGTACTATCTGATTCAAATTGTATAGACGCTGTAAAGCCTGATCCTATTAGTTGTGTTTCAAAAAGAGTTACTAGTTTATTACTATATACTGCAGAAGATCCAAATACCGCAGAGCCATAAAAAGCAACCTCACCTGTGTCGTTATCAAAATTTATCTGTGTAGGCTGTATACTATTACGTTGGTCAAAGTCTAGTTTAAGACTCATATCAAATGATACACTACCTTGTGGGTCTGTATAAAGAAATGCTTTGTAAAAAGTCTTACGAACTCGTGGATCATTAATTGGCATAAACGGAGTAGCAAAAGTAGTTTGTATATTTAAACTATTAAAACTATTACCATCTTCCATTTGATACAAATAACCATCATCATTAGCAAAAACAATTGTTTCTGTATTTTGATAGAACCTACTGTCAGCTACGTAAGCTCTAATACCACGAAGCTCGGCCCAAGCCATACCTTCACCACCTTGACCAGAAAACTGCGTACCAAGAATACCTTGAGCATTTTCTTGTGTAATGTTTGTATTATATCCTAGTATTCTATACTGAGATTTATTACGAATAACTACACTAGCAAAAGAAGTATTAGCAGTAATAAAACTTGTTACTTCTTTTTGTATTGTTTTAGATACAACACCAAGACCAAAGTCACCTATACGATCTGTACCACTTAATAATCTAAGACCATCTGGTCCTAAGAACATTATGTCACCACCTACTTCTTGGATAGTGTCTGTGTCTACGCAACCAATGTCAGTAGTAACTGGTTGTAATTGAAAGTCTGCTATTGTATTACCAACTAATTGGAATATAGAAGACTCAGTAAAGATAATTAATTGTTGTCTAAAAACAATCAGTCCTGTAATCACGGCTCCTAAAGAGATTGTACCAGAACCATTAGCTGCTGTAAAGTCATTATCTGTATATGGAGCAGTAAAAGTTAATAAATTACTTTTGCCAAAAAACAGTTGGTTTTTAAAGTTGACTACAAAACCTGCACCATTAACATCCGTAGGGGCATCGTTAAGTGCAGTAAACGTACTGTTATCATATAGTGCAGGAACATTAGTACCATCTACTGTGGCAATTTTTTCTGTTCCTGTATAGTTATACCTTGCAAATCTAGTTTTACCAGCACTTTCTCTTGATGTACTTAAAAAAGTTATTGCAGCATCATCTGCTGGTGAACTAGCTAATGCAGGGTTTATGGCTAATGTAGCACCACCAGAGCTTACAGTTGCATCTGCAGTAACCGTATAGACAAGATCAACACCAGCAATTTTAAATATATCACCTGCCTGTGGGGCTGCAGTTAAACCATCAACAATAAGACTTGTACCAGTTTGTGATGCACCATTTACAAGTACAGTACCATAGTTAGGTACATTAATATGCGTTACTGCACTAGAGGATACTTTAAAAAGATCGTCATTTCTTGCTACAATAACTCTATCTAAAAATACACCACAACCAAGTGCAAGATAGTTACTTGTCGTTGTGGTAAATGTAACTGCGGCTGCATTTGCAGGAGAGCTATCAAGAGCGCCAGTAAGTGTTAGTGTAGCTCTATTATTTGTAGCGTCATATGATACACCCCCAGATGCAATAGTATATGTACCTGTAACCCCATCTATTGTAAGTGTGTCACCTGCCTCTGGTGTCTGATGTATATTACCTATAATAAGACTAGTACCAGACTGACTAGCACCGTGTACAACAGGAGCACCATAAGGTGGAATAATACTACTGTTATATTTAGTATAACCTAAGATACGTCTGTAACCACCCTCAATAGATGGTTCAAAGTTTCTAAGAGTTCTTGCAGATCCCGGTGCGTTAATACCTTGTTGCAAAGGACTCATATTAGTAACAAGTCCACCCTTAAATTCTATAGGGTATGTTTGACGAGTTGATGGCATGTATTAGTTTGCTCTAAATGAACTGACTGCAATACGGTTACGATCTATTACAGTTGATCTAACATAATCATATCTATTAATATACAAGCTACGCATGTTTTTAATTTCATCTACAAAACGTTGTTGCATAATAGAAGACTCTTGCGTTTCCCCTCTAAACATATATGCATAGTGCATTGCACCATCTAGTAAAATATATCTAAACTGTTCTGGTATTGTGGGTACATCTGTAGCATTAATAAGATCTACAGGAAGTCTATAATACTCGTATACAACAGTATATGCTTTATCTGGTGCAGGAACAAAACCAAACTCTAAACTAGGTGTACGAAATACATAGTCAGGTAATGCTCTACGATTATCTGATGTACTATATTCCGCATCTACATACTTATCTAAATATTCTTCATACGTAATAACTTTTAAACGTTTAGTATCATTACCTAAAGTATCGTCACGTTTAATGCGAAAGCTATCCATGTCAATTGTTTTAGCATCTGCAGGATATGCATAACGTACTGTACCAGCAGTTAATGTTTCTTCTGTTTCTACATGATTAAAAGGCCATTCGTATTCATGTTGATTAAGATAACGAATAGCAGAGTTTACTGCATCTTTAATCATACTGTACTCACCCGTAGCAGCAGCAAAGTTACTTGATGTAAGTTCCACCTCATTAAGTCTACGGTTTACGTCATTCACTAGACCAATATAATCATAAGCCATTTAACGTTCCTTTACCCGTAACTTAATACTGCGTTCTGCTTGACTGCCTGTGCTGTCAATCATATTACAGAAAAAAGTATATTCAATGTTGTTTGTACCACCACCAATATTAATAGTGGCCACAGTGTTAGTATTTGTTTGTGACACGTTTTGTATATCGTCAGTAGTTGCAGAACTAGAGGCAACAGTAAGTGTTTGTCCTGCACCTAGTGTAGTTTTAGTACTATAAGCAGTACTTTTTACAGACCATGTGACAGTACTAATAGTAGCACTACCAAGAAAACGTGACCAATCTACACTGTAATCTAGTTGTTCATCAGGGTCTTTATTAGGCCAACGAAAACTCATGTTTAATCCTCAGTTGCATATACAGTTCGTTCTGCAGATGTTGCTTGTCGTTCTACAAAAACTATTCTATTCTCTTGTGGTATTCTTACTGTCCTGTTTGTGTCAAAAGCAGGAATAAACACCAATCTATTCTCATCGGGTATACGTACAGTTCTGGATGCTGAAGTAGACATTACGCTGCCTCTGCTATATATACTGTGCGTTTACGGCTATACTGCTCTCTTACAGCTTGGAAGTCAAATACTACTGCAGTTGTAGTTATTGTACCTATTGTAGCTGTAGCAGGTACTGCAGTTATATGTTCAACAACATGTACAGTTACACTGTTTACTGCACTTGTAGCACTTACACCAGTAATGTCTTCTGTTGTTTGTGCTTCTATCTCGCCAAGTGTTGTAGTACCTTGAACACCAACTAAACTTACAGAAAAACTAACAATTGGTTGTACTGTACCAATAGAACCTGTAGCACTTACACCTGTAATATCTTCTTGGATATTTACAGATACAGAACCTATTGCACCCGTTGCTGATACACTAGTTAATGCTTCATCTACTTTTTCTTCTAGTGTATTTACTGTACCTGTAGCAGATACCCCAGATATTTTTACAGTAATCTTAGGTTCAACAGTACCTACAGAGCTTGTAGCACTTACACTATTAAGAACTTCTGTAGGTTTTTCTTCTACAGTATTTACTGCACCTGTAGCTTCAACACCTGTTAATGTTACAGTGTTACTAATTGTTACAGTATTAATTGTACCTGTGGCTAATACGCTGTTTAGTGACTCTAGTACATTAACCGTAATAGTGTTAATTGTACCTGTAGCAGATACACTATTAAGTCTTTCAGATACATCAATTTCAAAACCACCAGCAGATACAGATTCAATAGTACCAGTGACCGAAACTCCTACTAATGCAACATTAGGTTGTACAATTCCGTATCTAGCAGAACCGTATACACCTATGCCGTAAAGTGCATCAGAGGAGTCATAAAAAGACATATCTATGCGATACGAATAACCGCATTAGAAGCATCTGCAGCAGGGAACTCAATAGTAAGATCACCTGCAGTAGCACTTACCGTACCACCAAAATCAATTACAGCAATAGCTTTATTTGACTGACCTGCATTATAGATAATACAACCGTCTGCTGAGGTTGTAACATCTGCAAATACTTCATCTGCAAAATCTACAATAGCTGTAGAGCCTGATAAACTAATTGTTGCAGAGTCTAATACTTGACCACCTGCGCTGTAGTTTGTTCCTGATGCTTCGTCAGAATTACCTGTAACATCTGAATAGTTAGTTGTAGAAGCATTATATGTTCCCGAAGGAGATGCTTTAATTAGTGCAAGTTTAATACTGTCGGTATCTAAGTCATGGATACCACCAAGTAACTCTTGTTTAAAACTGTTGCACATTGCAGTTGTAATAGCCATGATTTGGTTCCTTTATATACAAGTATAGGTGGGCCACAAGTAAGCAGCCCACCCAATAATTTAGTTATGCAAGTGTGTCACGATCTACTTCATTAGCAGCAGTGTCACCTTGTGAACTTACGTCCATCATTACCGCATAAACACGAAGTTTACCTGCAGTAAACGAAGCACCTGATCCACCAAAGATTACGTCAATGGTATCATCAGATGCAGATACAGTGTCTCCAGTAATAGAAACACTTGGAGCATAAGCACCATCAGCAGCACCGTCGATGTCAAATGATGCAACAAACTCGTCAACATCACCACCTACAAAACCTACAGTTACTGTAGCATCTGTACCTGTGTTCATAGTTGCTGATTCAACAACTTCAAGACCACAAGCCATAACTTTGTGACCAGCAGGAATAGTGATAGCTTGAACTGAATCCGTAGAAGACGGATCAATAGTTGTAGCTACGATGTCAAGAGTGTTCTCGACCATGTAAGGGTTACGACCACGCTGAGAGTTACCAGACGCTGCCTTTAGAAGTGAAGTAATGTTAGCCATGTTTCAATCCTCCCTTATGCCAAGTGATACTTAGCGTTCACAAGAGCTTCTGGACGAAGGATCTTGCGACCATATAGATGCATACCCCGAACAATGTCAGCGAATGAATCTGGATCACGATATGTTTCAGTTTTGTTGATCTGCTCTGCAGTTGCAACGGCTGAATCGTGTCCTGCAACAATCATACCATAGTTAGTAGATGAGTTTGTTCCTGTGAAAGAAGGACCAGTACCTACTGATGGCAGATTGTTTGAAGTGTATACACGGAAACCATGAATGTTTGTTCCGATTTGACCATTCTGCAATCCAGAACCACCAAAGTCAGCGTTAAACAAACGTGAGTCTTCGTCTTTTAACAACTCCATAAATACAGGGTCTACTACCAACCAACGGCCTTGAGTATCCACATTTTGTTGATCCAACAAACGTGACATACGTGCAATAACTGTCAATGGGAAAGTATCACCAACGGCAGGAGTTGAGTCAGTTGCTCCACCTGTACGTGGCTGCAATGCCAAAGCATCACCTGCTGAACCACCGAAGTCTGCTGCATCAATTTTCATTGAAGACAACAGTTCATCAGTACCTGCAGTAGATACAGCAACAGTACCATTAACAGTTGTGTTTACTGTGTCAGGTGTACCGTGTAGTGCAGACTGTTTAAAGCCTGTCAAGTAACCAAGTACGTCTTGGTCAAACTGATCACCTAAACGATAAGCAGCACGATCTGACGCAAGGCTTTGGAAATTGACGTGACTATGAGCTTCTTCAATATCATCGACTTTGAAGGCAAAGTAGTTAGCTTTATCAATTGTCAATGAAAAATCTTCATCGTCAAGATCCTGTGGTGTAATAGTTGTACCACGCTCATATGCTTTAACGGTGATCTCAGGTTCTTTAATAATTTTAACTGAGTCGCCCATTGCAGAAATTTCTCCGAAATAATCAGAGTTAGTAATTGCTTCACAGACAGATGCTTTGCGGAACGCAAGTTGCACCTGTTTGCTATAAATAACTGGTGAGAAATTACCGTTAGGTAAGTTACCATAACCAGCAGCGGATGAAAATGCCATTTTAATTCTCCTTAGCATAATATCACAGATGCAAACGACCAATGACTTAAACAGAGGCTAATTCTACTAGGGTGCGTTTATTAGAAAGTTGGCCTACCTTCTAGTAAAACGGGCCACGAGACATTAGGTTGTCCGAAAGCGTGTATTGTTGTTTGCGGAAGTTTAGTTAATTAATAGTGCGGGTAACTGTAGTTAGTACCTAACAGGGCCGCACTATCCATTGTACATATAGTTATATCATAAATATTCTATATGTCAATACCTTTATCTAGCAGAGCCAGACATATCATAAACAAATTTACCAGTACGAATAGATTCCATAATAGCCTCTGACATTTTTTCATATTGTTGAGGTGACATTTTAGCTACATCACTTTCTCTAAATGTATCACCAGTACTATTAGTATCTGGTTGACTTCTGCTATTACGGGTATTTACTGAACGTGCAGCATCTTTACTATTAGAAGGTTTCTTAGTTCTAATGTTTTTATCAGATTTGTAAAGGTCAATTGCTCTACTTGCTGAACGTGCATCATTATCATTTTCGTATAGTGCATCTTGTACCCACTTAGGCTGTTCTTCTGCCCATTCGTGAAACTCATCACTATTACGTATTTCACCAAAGTCTGGGTGTGCCGCCATTAATTCTGCTTCTGCTTTTTCACGAGAAGCTGTAGCTCTCATTTCATCAATTTCTTTTACACGATCTTCTAGTCCTGCAGATTGTTCTTTAGCCTTTTTAATTGCAATTGTTTCTACAATGGCTGCTACGTCAGGATATTTTTTTGCCCATGCCTCAATGTCTTCATCAGACTTAGGTAACTTAATTTCTTTTTGGGAGACTTGTTTAAGTTGTGTTTCAATAGTATTAAACTTATCGGCCCATTCTTTTTCTTTTTCTTGCATATGTCGGCGCAAGTCACCATAACGTTTTTTAAAACTTTTTTCTTCTGCATTAGCTGGTTCAGCTTCTTGTGGTTCCTTTACGTTTTCATCTTTTTGTTCTGCAATAAGTTGTTCTAATTCTTCTTCTTCCATCTTGCGTTTTTCATCATTACTATATTTACGATTAGCAAACGCTACTTTTGTTGGTGCTTTTATTTTTTCAGACATAATTGTATCGGACATTTTTAGTTCCTTTTCTGGGGCCACCGTAGCCTAGTGTTGGTAGGGGGATGAGTAGCCAGACAAATGTAGCAGATTACTTACGTGCTGCTAAACCACGTTTTTTTGAGGTAGCCTTCTTTTTAGGTTTAGGTTTACTTGCTAAACCACCTTTACTAAAACCACCACCTCTTTGTACTTTAGATGCGTAAGTTTCTACATTTCCTGTTGGCGTACTTACACTACGAGCACCCCCTGATGTTGGTGCAGATACACCTTCACTTTTAGCAACACTTGCAGCAGCAGATTTTCTAGCTGCTTCCATTGCTCTTTCTGCTCCACTAGGACCACTGTCCCTAGATTCTCGTCTAGGTGCTGTAGTTACAGTAGGCGCAGGTGTAGTTACTGCAGGTGTAGTTACTGTAGGTGTTTGTGGTTGACTTGTAACTGCTGCCGCCAATGCGGGATCAACTTGACCAGCCTCAAAACCAAGAGGTGCACCACCTAGACCTTCTAAAAATTCAGGTTCAAAGGCTGCTTCTCTTTGTTCTTGTCTGTCTCTAGTCATAGCTTTCATTGCAGTTTGAGCCATAGTTAAAGGATCTGCACTATCTTCTTCTTCTGGTGGTTGATCTTGCAACGCCCTAAATGCAGCGGCACCTTGTTCTGCAGACCTTCTTGCGGCAGCTATAATTGGATCAATAGGAACTTCTGTTGTTACACCACTTTTAGCCGCATCTAATGCTTTTTGAATTATAACAGAAGCTGTTTCTGCAGCATTTGGTTCTTCAGGAGTTCCAGCAACTATACGTGCAATTTCTTCAGCCGTGAGCGTTTTAGTTGTTTCTGGAGAAACTACAGAAGTTTCGCCCAGTACGCTAGTATCACCAAAAGCAGCTTCTTCATAGCCAGACTGTACATAGTCTATACCTTCTTGTACTGAAGTTTTATCTAAAATAGTAATAGTAGGTTCTTCACCTTTTTGGTCTGGTCTTTTAGGTGGAGCAATACCTGCAGCATCACTGACACTATTTTTTATAACTTCTTTTTCTTCTTCTGGCGTTAAGCCTAATGCTTTTGCTACACCTTTAACAGCAGAACCAAGAATACCTAATAAATCTATATCAACAATACCTTTACCTTTACCTTTAGTTTTTTCTTCAAGTCCAGTAAGGGAATCTTTTAATTTTTTTAATTGTCCCGCATCTGACATTTTTTTAACAAAAGCTTTATCCTTTAATAGTTCATCTAGTTTTGTTAAAGTCTGTTTTTCATTTGCTTTAGTTGCAGCATAAACCATAGCACCAAGTGCAGGATTAAGTACCGCAGCAAGCCCTGTCATTACACTACCTGCTGGACCTTGAATTTTATTAACTTCATTTACAATAGCTTCTGGTGTAGCTTCATCCCAATTAAATGGTGGAGGTGGAGGTGTAGGATCGTCATCTCTACCACTACGAGTGACTTGTGTTGTGGGTACTGTAACTTCTCCTTCAGGTGGCGTTGTACCTTCAGCAGGATCTTGTCCTTCTTCATAAGGTACATATCCTGCAGGTATTTCACTAATAGGTTCACCCTGATAAAACTTAAATGTTCTAATGTCACCAGTTTCACGATTAATGTACTTTACGTCGAGATAAATATCTTCTACAAATTGTTCTGCTTCTACTCTAGGTGTTTCTCTACCTGTAACAGTTTTACGAGTTACGCCCTGCCCAACAAATTTAGGCATGTATCCTGACGTAGGCTGACTAGGTGCAACTTGTGTATTTTGATATGTGGGTGGTGTAAACGCACTAGCGGGTGCTTGATATTGATATGGATTAATAGGAGCACGATTGGCATACATAGAAGGCTGATAACCAGCAATACCTGTAGCAGGTTGCTGTTGTTGTTGCCCTACATATGTACCTTGTTGTGCATGTAGTACGCCACCTTTATACTTTTCTTGTGGTTCTTCCATTGGGCCACCAACAATAATAAGGTCAGCCATTTCAAAAGGCATGTCATCTTCCATAGTAGCTTCGTCACCATTACCCATTTGGCCCATAGCTTCCATTTTCTTTAAACCCATTTTAGCATCTTGACGCAACTGCATTAATTTGTCAAGTCCAATATAACGTGTTACATCTTCTGGAAATATAAACTCACCCTCACTAACCATAGCAGGGATGTCATCACGTACACCTTTTTTAGTTCCACCTATAGGAACTTCATTTCCAGATACTTCATCTACTGTGCCACCCTCATCTCTGAGGCCACCGTCTTCAAAAAGTTCCATTTGATCTTTCATAGGAGTACCACCTTTATTAAACTCAAGAGAATTACTACGGCTTTGTGCAGCCTCAATAGCTTCTTCTAATTCATCGTGTATGCTAGTAGGCTTTATCAAACCTTTATCTAACAGTTTTATTAATTGATCTTCAGAGTATTGTTTGCCGCCATGTATAGTAGGAATATTAATCCACTTATCTTTATATTCAAAAGTTGTAGATTTTTCAGATACCATTTCACCTTCAGGTGTTTCATAAACATCTCTACCTGTTTGTGTTTGTTTACCTGTCTTTTTTCCTACATCAGCCATTCTTTAATACTTCATCTCTTAATAGTTTTAATCTACGCAACTGATATATAGCGCCCTGTGACCTATACATAACTTTATCATTGTCTGTTTGTTCCATAGAACGATGCTGTTGCGCTATAAGTTCATCTATGTAATTACTGAACTGGCCCCATTGCTGCTGATTGTTCACCAGCCCCTTGAGCTTCTTGAGGTGCTCCTTGTCCTTGTGCATTTCCACTGAATCCTTGTTCATTAGGGGTTGGTGCTTGACCTGTACCTATAGTACCGCCACCTGCACCTGTTGGATCTGCTGGGTTAGCTCCTGCTGGTCCAGCTTGTTGAGGTTGTTGTTGCTGAAACTCTTTCATAATCTCAGCTTGTATTGCTGCTTCAGACATATCGTTAGTAACTTTATCAGGATCAAGATCAAGTGACTTAGCAATTTCCCGAATGATATATTGAAACTTAGCAAAAGGTGCAAGAGCAGGACTTGAAGCAACTTGCATAAACTGCATAAGACGTTGACTGCGTACTTCATTAGCCATAAGGCTTTCAGTGCCACGTGCTTTAACTTCAAGATCACCTTTAATCTCAGGGTCAAAGTCAAACTGCATATTAAATCTAAAGAAACCTTCACCCAATGGACGAAGTAAATAATCATCTACATTCTTGATTACATTCTTTATACCGCCTTGTGCGGCACCCATAAGCATAGAAATGCCAGAAGCAGTACGACCCACACCACTGACCCCTGTTTGACCATGAGCGAAAGATGGAAATCCAGTTGACTCATCTGCTAATACTCTTGCTTTATCAAATAGCTGCAAGTTTTCTGCAGCAACATTAGGAAACTTAGTTCCAAAGATGGCTTGCCCCGGTGCACCACCTTGGCGTCTAAATACTTTGCCGGGATATACTGATAGGTCTTGACCCGGTACTAAATTAGTTTCATCAACTTCAATTAAAAGATTACCAGATAATACAGCATTGTCAACAGCCATTCGCATAAAGCCGTTCATTAATGTTTGTGTATCATCCATATTTTCCGCAATACCTACACCAAAGAATGAATATGGGTTTAGCTCATAGGGTACTGCCATGTAAGGAATACGTGCAGGTTTAAATGGATTAAGTACCATACGTAACAGTTTACCATTACAAATCCATACATTAGCTTGTAACTCATCAATATCCTGCATCTCTGTAGGAATGTCTACACCTTGATCCATAAGCATGTCTACATCTACAGTACCCCAATACTCAAGTACCTCAAAACGTTCTACACCATGCTCTGGTGCATAGTCTGATAAATCATCTTCCCAGTATTCTTTGTTATAGTTTTCGCCTAGTTGAATTGCTTCATCAATTACAGTGCTTCTAAAGTAAGGGCGTTTCTTTAGTGCCCTCATTTGTGAACGAGATAACTTATGGCGCTCAATTACATACTGCGCTTCATCCATATTGTTTGCGTCTGGGTCTGGGTAAAAGTTCCATACAGATACATGAGATACTTGTGGGATTGTTTTAAATACAGGAGAGTATTCACCAGTTTCATCATCCCAATTAGGATACTCTTTATCTACAGCAAATGGACCTTTCATTACGCCAGTACCAAATAATGCCATTTCAAATGCAGTACTACGTAGATGTTTAGAAGCACTAGATTCTTCTAGTTGATCTTGTATTTTCTTTTGCATCTTCTTAGCTGCAATCATTGCTGGACTAAACGTAAAGGAGCTAGGTGTTTTACCTGCTCCCTCTTTTAGGTTGTTAATAGGCTCTAGTTTATCCCGTAACTCAGGGTTAAGCATCTCATTAAGTGTTTTAGCTGTAGCACCCTTTGGGAACTCCATGCCATCACCTTTAAATCCATACGGACTAATTATTTTATCTTTACCATCTTCACGAATATTATCAGGTTCTGCTGGATCAAAGGATACATCTTCAACTACACCATCAGGCAATTCTGTAGGATCAACAGTTAAAGGAAACTTCTGCCCTGCAAATAATACATCTACAATTTGACCATAGGCAGCAAGAGTTTTAGTTTTAGTGATCTTTATAAAGACACGTGATTTCTCAGCTTCTGTAAACTGCACATCTGGACCATAGATACCACGATAGTTACGATAAGCACGTAACCAACGGTCTTCATCTTGCTGTCTATAATCTTCTGCACGATTATACTTTTCCATAATAAACGGAATAATATTAGCAGTCTGTGCATCGTCTACTGTAGAATCTTCACTATCTTCTAAAACGATAGCATCATCTTCAATAAAGCCTTCTGTATCTTCTTCCATTTATTTTTCCTTCGCCATAAGCGTAATTGCGGCTGTGCCGTTAATAACCAAAGGTAGCATCTGCTACTCGCATACCACCAGATGACATACCATTTGGATCATAATCAAATATACTAAATCGTGGTCTTGACATAATACCATACCTTAAAGCATCGTACAAGTGATCTTCGGAGGTAGTGTCAATATCTTCTGGGTTTCTTTTGTCAATTGGTAAGGCGGGTAGTTGAGCAACAATATTGGTACAAGTATTAAAAAACACCATACGAGGCTCTTCTGTAAATTCGTCAACTTGTAACCGTCTATGTATTTCGTTTTTACCAGCTACACGTGAGCCTTTAGATCTATCAGATGGACGCCAACGACATCCACGTTGAATCATTTGTTCAGCCAGTGATGGGCCAGTATCACCACGCTTGTGCCATAAAGAGCTATCAAGAACGCCATACTTAATATTTCCATCTTCAGCCTCTAAATCTAACACCATATCTGCTAAATCTGCAGCTAATACTTTACTTACGTACAATTCTCTATAAACATACAATTGTTCATTCGGAGCTACTGCAAACCATATTACACCCGATTTACTTCCATACCCATAGTCACATGCTCTAAACTTTACCCAATTACTTGGTATGTTAAAAGGTTCTATCACATGTATGTTTCTATCAAACTCTGTAAATGCTGCACCCTCTTTAATGTCCCAATCACCGTCTAATAACTGTCTACGTTGTTGTTCAGGTAAAGATAGAAGCATTGCTTCGTAGTCACCCTGTTCAGCTAGGTAAGGATTATCGGAAAGACGGGCAGGTATAAACCTACGTTTGAATAAAGGCTTACCAGCTTTGGCATGTCCAGCAGGATAAGATAATACTTCATTTGTTTCAATGTCTGTCGCATTAAAAGCTTTACCATAAGGTGCAGGGTCAATAAACATTTTTTTAACCCAATGATGTCCTCTACCACCGGGGTTAGTAGTAGCTCTCATATATACAGGCAAGTCAGTTGCAGTGGACCGTAGACGAGATCTCATGTAGTTCCACGCAAAAGGCGAGGGCCACTGAGTAAGTTCGTCAAAGCCTATCCAACTAAATGCCAGACCTTGGTAACGCAGGACATCATCTTCTTTATCTAAGTAGGACATCCACAACCTCGCACCAGAGGGCGCAGTCCACTGCATCTTACGTTCTGACCACTTAATACCGGGCCATATCTTGGGATACATTTCTTGAGATTTAAAGATAAGTTCCCTTAGTTCTTCTGTAGTATGCCGTAGCAGCAATCCTGAAAAAGCTGGGTGCCCCATAAAGCGTAATGGGTCAGCCAACATAGCATATGACTTACCACCACCTGCAGAGCCACCATAAAGTACCTCACGTTCACCTGCAGCTAAGAAGTCTGTTTGTGGTCCAGCATTAGGTTTAAATATTACATTATGCTGTTCTTCTATAGGTGCTAATTCAGGTTCTACTATTCTAGCTGGTTCAGGCTGCGTTTGTTTCTTGGTTGTCGTTGTCTTGCGCTTTCGCCCCGATGCGGTTGCGTTCAATTTCTTCCGCTTTGGCGACTGCCTTTTTCGCATAGTCTGCCCATCTGCGTAGGCTTCCAGCTTTGTTTTTTCTTCTTCGCTCATTATCTAACCGTTTCTTTAGTCCTACGTGAGATATAGTTCTGCCAGTGTTTCGGGTTAGCCAGTTGGCAACCTCACGATACGAGTACTGCTTTAAGTACTTCTTGGCTTTCACAAGCATATCAAGTTCGTTATCAATTGGCAAGAGTATTCCATCATCTTCTGGATCTAATTCGTATCCAAATGGTATTGTTCTTGCTACACGTGGAATAGGAACCCATTCATTGTCTTCTTGTAGGTCAGTCGGTTGTGGTAGTTTCCATTGTCCTAATGGCTTAGTCATCGTCATCCTGTGCTTGTTTAGCTGGCATTAACATAACGCCACCCTTAGCTTCTACCTGCATCTTTTCAGTTTTAACTAAACCAGTACGATCTAGTAGTTCTTTAGCTGCAGACATTTTATCACGAATACCTAGCTCAGTAGGATCGTACAAAGCACTAACCATAGCCATTGCAGCTTTAGGTACATTACGTGCTAAGTAGCTGTGTGTTACATCAATAATCTCTTCTTTAAGACTATTAGTTATTTCACGGTTAGGTGTATTGGGCGAATACCCAGCAAGTTTTTTAGCCATAGTAACATCGCCACCTGCCTCATCCATAAGTACATCTAAAAATTTTTGTTGACGTTCTGTTAATTCACGAGCCATATTACATCATTTCAAAATGTGGGGCATCAATAAAGGGTCTACGTCCTTCTGACCTACGGAGATCTACGTATGCGTTCATTGCGTCTTCTGCAGTACCAGCATATTCTCGTATGTCTCCTTCACTCCATGCAGCACCCCATTTAATTGCTACATTATTCTTTCTAGCAGCCTTAGCCATAGCATCACAAATATCATCATAGACATTGAGTTCCCAAGAAATGTCTGAACCAAAATATGCGACTAGATCTACAGCACGACCATCAAGATGTTTAGACTTCATAGTCTGTGATCTACCAGATTCGTATAATTTCTTTTGTTCTTCCAAACTACGTAGTCCAAAGGTAACACCGAAGTCTACTTTTGTAATACCAATAGCATCCTTTACAACTGCGACTAAACCTTCGTCTACACCCTTTAGTTTTTTCATACTTCTGCTTGATAACTTAAATGCCATTACTTCTTCCCAAAAAATCTAGTAGCTGAACGTACACCAAATGACGCAGCTACAATTACACCTAATGTATAGCTATACCACTGAGGCATACTATCTAATGCTACAAACCCATTCTGTACTACTTCTCTACCCCACTCACCTGTAAATACAAGTATTAATGGTATAGAAAATAAAATAGTCAGCCACTCGTCCTTCCACGAAGACTGACTACCTTGCGCCATAATTTTTTCCCAGTCTGCTTCACTAGTCGCCCGACTGAGCATAATCTGTGCTTCAGCTTCAGCTTTGGCAACTTTAACTTTAGTTTCGGCAGCTTTAGTTTCAACTTTACCATTTAACCATGTTCCTGCTAGACTTGCTATTGGGCCAATAAATGCTTGGATCATTTACTACCTCTATCTGTTTTTGCTTCTTTATTCATCCAAATACCAAAGCAACCTGTTAGTGCACCCATACAAACAGATACAAGACCAGCTTGTCCGTTAGTAGGATCAGGTAACGCCATATACCAATGTACAGATTGATATGTAAGAATAGTTACAACTAACATCATTAGTCGTGGAAATAATTTATAGTCATCAATAATAGTATGTGCCATAATCAGGTTCTCCTGTATCTAGCGGTTTTCTTTGCAATGCCTTTAGGTTGAGCCACATGCTGCTTACCTGCCTTCGTGCCTTGTCGTTTAGCTCTGGTTGTAGCGGCATACTCACTGCTGCTAAGAGACTCAATAGCCTTAGCAGGTAAATAACGCTCACCAGTTTTAGCACTAGGCTTCCCACTTTTAGTTCGCCAATCTTGTTTAGTCCATTTCTTTAAAGACTTTTGTGATTTAGCGAGGGCCATTACTTGTAGCCCCCACCCGCTTTTTTGTATTCACTAGCGAGTAATTGTGCTTTACGTGCAGACCATTGACCTGCCTTCCCGCCTTTGGTTCCCCGCTTAATCCGCTCAAACAAACGTTTGCGCAGAGTAGGCTTAGTATAATTTCCTGCCTCATTTACACGAGACTTAGACTTTTTCGCCGTAGACTTTTTGTCTGATTTCGCCACGAGAGATCCCCATATCGTGCAGTTCTTTATCATTTAGATTCATAAGAATCCAATAATCTGCTCTGCGTTGTTGATTGTCTTGTAGTTTCTTAAACATACGTTTAAACATATTCTATCTCCTTATATGTATAAAGGCAAGACGTACTTACCTTATGGAGATAGTTATATCATACTTAGTTATAGCATAGTATAGATAAGATTGCAACCCCGTTATGCATTAACTGCGATTAGGGTCAAAGTATTCTTCTACTGAAACAAGAATTTCCATAGTATTAGTAGTCTCACCGTATACTAAAATCTTATCGCCTGAGTGTAGGTTAAAGTAACCACCATTAACTAGGTTAGTTACAGAGTTTCCTGCCATACTAAGTCCATTAGCTATATAATGATACTCATTATCTTCAGCATGATAGAATTGTACAAACACCTTCTTAGTAGAAGTAGAGCTATTACTTATATGTAAATACCTAGTAATGGCACTGAAGTTAGCAGGGCAAGTATACACAGCGGTAGCACTAGCATCTGCCGAAGTAGATGCAATAGTGTACCCTTGTGTATGAAACTTGGACTTACTTAGATCAGGCATGTAGCTTCCTTATGCTATAATAAAATCTACGATCTGACCATCAGGTTTACGTAGTTTGTTTGGATTAGGATTATATGCATACATCTGATTCACTAGCTTTAGATCTTCTACTGGCGTATCAGGAGTAATACGATTTGGTTGTTCTGGTTTATATTCTTCATTATTCCTACTGGACCTATCCTTATCTGCCTTCTCAAAGATAATATTCTCGTGTGTTTGAAAAGGCATACTAGGTAAAGGAAAGTGAGATATAAGGGTCATTAAGTTGTACCTTGCATTTGATAACATTGATAACGGGCATAGAAGTTTCTACCGTTTGTCATATTACTCACATCTTCTTCTACTTGAGCAATACATGCAGCTTTATTAAAAAACCCTTGATCAGTACGAACTAATACATCACAGGTTTTAACATCTGTAGGAGAAACACAAATCAGGACAACTGCAATCCACATTACTTCTTTTTCTTAGAGGCCATACCACCACGCATCATTTTCTTTTTAGGTGCCATACCGCCCCCACGCATCATAGTTTTCTTTTTAGCCATACCACCACCACGCATAGGTGTTTTCTTTTTCATTGCTCTAGGTTTCATTGCCATTGTTTGTATCTCCGTTTTCTTCTATCTAATACAAGTGCTTCATACTCATCTCTAGGATACACATTATAATATCCTAACTTCTCTAAACGTAAACTTGCGTCATCTACTTTACTTAAAGATTGAATAAACAACATTGCATATTCATCTTCTATGTCAGACTCCCATTCATGCTCATACAAAAAGTCTAAGTCTGCATCTTCTGCACCATAGTCAGGATGAAACTCCATTATGTGCAAATCTCTAGGTGTGTACGTATCGTTTAAAAATGTAGTAAACTCTTTAAGCTGTACTGCAGAAGGAAAGTAATACGATGCAATCACAACTAAGTCATACGTATTGTCAAATAAATTAGCTTGTGTAATAGCTTCAATACCAAGATGATTGGTTTCTATTACACGTACTTTGTTTTGTTTCCATGCTTGCTGTGCATACGGACATGCGGGTAGGCCACCTAAAGTGTCATTAGGTACTTCTAATACTTTACGTGACCAATCCCGTATATCACTTTCTATGCTCACTAGTAGAACAAGCCACCTTTACGCATATCTACGTGACCCTTAGTAACTTTACCACCACGTTTAAAATTCATGGGCGGGGCTAGTGATACAGGTTTCATTTTTGCATCCGCAGCACGTTGCTGTGCACGTGTAGATGCTTTATCTACTTCTTTTTTATTGGCTTCGTCAATTGCGTCAAGAATTTTTTTATGTTCAGCCTCTGTAATATTACCAGCACGAAGATCACGACCTGCTTTAGCAACAGCCTTGCCTCGTTCCATACTAGTATAAGCTACCATAGAACCTACACCTTCTTTTTTATTTTTCTGTGTAGTTGTAATACCACTTACATTACCTGTAGCAGCACTTTGACGCTCTTCAGTACTTTGTCTACGTTTATCAGGATCTTTAGGTTTTTGCCCTTTAGGTTTAGTAGCTGCTGCATCTTTTTTCTTCATTTCATCAATAAGTTTATTTTTAAATGCAGTAAGTTCTGATAGTGCATTTTTTTCTTTTTCACCCGTTAGTCTGGGGTTATCTAAAACCTTTTGACGGGCTTCACTTGCAGCACTACGAACAGCGCCCGGTGTCTTAGCTTTTTTAATTAAGCTTAAAAGTCCTTTAATCATAATACGGTTTCCTTACCATTTAACTTTGTGTGACCAATATCTCGCACTTAGCTTACTAGGCTTAGCGTCTTGAGCATTGTGTCTTGCGTAATAGCTCTTCTTACGAGCTTTGTCTTTTGCAGTTGTAGGACTCTTACCAGCACCACGTACACCCTGCTGTCCGAATCTAATAAATTTATATGTGTCACCTTCTTTAGCCATTACAGCGTGTGACTTCTTAGGATGCTTAGGTGTCCTCTTAGGTTTGTTAACACCAGAGAGTCCTTCCTCTTTCATCTTATTCTTAACTCTTTCAGGTATACTCATTTTTCGTCAGTCCAACCTTCTGCTCTCATAGCCCACTCTACATGCTCTAACGTAAATTTACGACCGTAGTGAGCCTCCACTGCAGTCTTTACATAAAATACATCACTATGGGGAATATGTAAGTCTTCAAGATTACCATCTAATACGTGTCGGTAAAATTCTTCAAGAACATTGTCTGTATATAGTTTTACTGATTTCTTTGCCATTGTCAATACTTAATTTGTACAAATAATAAAGAGACTCGCCTACAGCGATATTTCATTTACAAGTGTTACCTTCGGAGACATACATTATAAGTGTATCACTGTACGTGTGTACTTATAGTATATTTATAGTTACTGTATATTTAAAAGATTATTATATGTGATTGTAAGTGTATCACTGTACATGTATCACTTATAGTGACCCTACCCTAACTAACATATATAGTTTTACACATTCTATGATACATGTCAACCCCTAATCGTATTATTGTAACATTATGTGATATACTGAAACATTCCGTTACCTAGTGATAGCACGTACATTGTTATAGTATAACATACATATGACTGTGTAAACCACCTTATGTATATAGTGGTTAACAGTGTATTTTACTGATCTGTGTATTTATACATGTATATATAACGTACACCCCCCGCATGGCCCCTGCCCGCCCTCACATGACACACATACATAGCGCACATCATGTGCATGTGTCGTTGGTGCACACATTATGTGACACACATTACACCAGTACACGAGGAACCTTAACAAAAACAACAGGTTACAACAGTGCGACAACTGTTATGTAATCAGTTGCCATACTAAAGTATGAATTGTAGTGGGGTATTATGACACCGATGGTGTGTTGCAGTGCCGATGCACATTTACACCACCCACCTATGGTGATGGTCACATCATCCTCAAACCAACAGTGTCCAACATTGGACATGCCACAGTTATACTGTGATATATATGCAACACCAACAGTTTGCCCTACCCAAACTAGCCTCACGAGTTTAGCGCACGAACTTCGTAATTACTTGTAATTACTGCAGTAGCATGGGAAACGACAGGCACCGAGGATCACATGTGAAGAACCGACTTGACAGAACTTATACTATATTCTAATCGTTTATAAAGAGAACTATATCTCACTATTTGTGAGAGATATAGGTTCTCTCATATAAACAGAATATAGATAAAAGGATAAACCGATGAAAAACTCAGCTAAAACTTCAGGAACTTCAATCGACGCTTTAGTGAAAGAGGGCAAAGCCCTTGGATCAATCTGGAGACAGACTAACAGTCTGAAACAGACGATTAAAGCCAATGGCTTTGACACTCGTTTGGGTAAACTCTTACAAGAGTTGAAGGCTCAGTCTAGCTCCGATAAAGGTCAAATACCAACACATGTTCTCCGAACACATGGTATTCAGCAAATTGATCGTCGTCGTCGTTCAGAAGCTTTGTGGTTCGTTGAAAACGAAAAAGAGTGTCGTGAGTTCATAGAAGCCTCTGGCTTTAAAGGCTCATCTCTTACAGCTTTACAAGCTGCAATGCGTAAAGCTGCCAAAGGCAGTGATGAAGATCAACCTGCTAAAGCAGAACCGTCCAATGTTGGACAGTCTGAGGCTACCGAACAGCCAAAGGCTGATGCAGCTAGGACTCGTATCACTCACAAGGTGATGGTAAACACCATCATTGCTCAAGCTGAACTCAATGGTTTGGATCTTGAAAAGATCATTGAAGATCTGATGGCAGCTATTCCTGCAGCAAAGGCAGCGGCATGAGCCGTAGGGATAGCACATC
>Ga0233451_10001561_pt1 | contig 21737 bp, 16 predicted proteins | sample 011ome_29_FD_183052 | JGI IMG/M metagenome (GOLD analysis project Ga0233451, IMG submission 183052) | Coastal salt marsh microbial communities from the Groves Creek Marsh, Skidaway Island, Georgia - 011504CT (spades assembly) | ecosystem: Environmental > Aquatic > Marine > Intertidal zone >... | reverse complement strand
CACGTCTTCGTCCTGTTTTCGAATGAGAGAGAATAGGGAACAGAAAGAAACGTTCTCGGTGAGTGTGATAAAACTCTCGCCGCATCCTCGTCGTCGTCAACACCAACACTTTACGTCGTCAATCCGCGTTCAGGAGAAAAAAAAAAGCGGATTGAAAATGTTGTAAAAAGAGTCGTCTAATAGTAGTATTCGTTTACCGTAAACAACTTCTTCCTGTTCACTCTTTCGTCTAAAGGGACGTCCCGCTCGGCGCCCATGAGCTGGTCCAGCATTGCGCGCATTTCTGCCGCCATACTGTTTACTTCTTCTTAGTGTGTGTGTGTGTTTTTCTTCGCAATTTTAGTACAGCAGCTTTTTAGTTGAGAGACCTTTTGTGCTGCCGTTTTGATTTTTTTTTCTCTTCTTCTTCTTCTTGCATGTATGGACTGATTCATATAAACAAGGCTTTAATAAATTCAGCGTTTATTATATACTCTTCGCAAACGCGTCTGGCGCATCTATGATGCGAATTCTCTCACGTTTTCGAGTGCATTTCGGTGTACTATTTTATCTGAAACTTAAAAAAAAGAGACGAAAGCGTTACGCGAGAGACTTTGGACTTTGCGCGACGAAAGTGGTGTTCACATTTAAGAAGACCCGATGATGTGTTGATCTCGTCTCTCACTCTCTTTCTCTCTCTCTCTCTCTCGACCGAGGAATAGGAAGAAGTAACTCAGAGATGATGATGTCATGAGAACAACAACGTATTTGACGTCGCGAGGATGGCGTCGAGACTTCGTTTACGTCTTCTCTGCGAATCGTATATCGACCATTTCTTTTTCGCGAGACGTTTGGATTTGATGCAATTGACTCGAGACTTTCGAGCAAAATCGTCCGCTTTTTTTTCCTCTTTTCGCGCGATGGCGAGTAAATCCAATCGAGCGCGATCGGTTTCTTCCTGTTTTTGTTGGAGTTTAAGCCTTTGGCGTTTTGTTATTTTTACTTTCGTCGTCGTCGTCTTTTGTGGGATTCTGTTTTGAGTATGCTTCGTCGGGCCGCGACGAATGGTGTCGGCGTCGTTCTTGTTAACGACTGCATTCGATTTCGATTCGCTCGCTTTCTCCGGAGTGTTGACGTTTGAAGAAAAAAGCACCGGGTGTTTTTTTATGGGAGACATCGGTGGAGTCGTTAAAATCCGCCTGTTCCAAAATGCTTTCGCGTCGTCATCGTCGTCTGAATCGTCGACTCGAAGACGCTTCTTCTGCGAATCTGTTTCCAATGATGATAGTATTTCAATCGTCGTGTTTTGACTGACGCTTCTTCTTCCTCTGAGAGTAGTATCACCATTACCCGTCTTCTCGTCGTTGTTGTTCGAGAGTATCACGATCACGTCGCTGCTTTTCCTCCTCTTCTTCTTCTCCTTCTCCTTCTCCTGACAAAAGTTGGCACCCAAGAAACACTCCAATTCCCCCCTAAAACCGTCTTCTTCGTCCTCGCGTCTTTTCCCCCTCTCCTGAGAACAACAACAACAACAACAACAACAACAAAGCGAAGAAGAAGAAGTAGCAGAAGATAAACAATAATTCAAAAACATCTCCCCGGCGTATTTCGCCGTGATCGCGTTTGCATCGATCCCTAATGTCTCGTACGGTTGCAAAAATTCATTCAATTTCTTCTCCAAAAGGGAATGATGAAAATGATGAAAATGAGCATCGCCTAATCTTTTCTTCCGTCCTCTCGCGTACTCCAACAACGGATGATGACGATAAAGACGACGACGAAAACAATGATGATCATTCTTTTCGCTCTTTGTCTTCGTCTTTTTTGCCCTCTCCCCTGCTGCTACATTCATGTATCTTTTTTCTCTCTGTATATGTACTAAGAATCTCTTTTAATAGAGAGAGAGAGAGTTCGTATTCTCAAGAGTGCACACAAACAAACAAACCCTAAACCTTAAAACCCTAAAATTTTCGCTACATTTCATCTCTCCTCCTTTAACTGCTTCTAAAAGCAAACACACAAACGCACGAAAACTTTGAACGAGTATTACTCCTCTCGCGCGATGATAGTTTTTGTGAGTTGCGTGTGTGAGTAAATTGTTTCATCGGTCGCAAAGACAGAAGGTGTCTCTTTTTTCCTGAGATCTGAATCGCACAAAATTTGTCTCCGGTGGTGGTGCGATGAAGGGGAAAATGATGAAAAGAAAAGATGCGGACTTTGAACGACGCGCTTTGAGTGCAGAAAAAGAAGAGGAAAAGACCAAAAAGACGAAAAGGAGTGGAGAAGGTAACGGTGGTGGTGCTTCTTCGTTGCTCCGCGCGTCCAGGGAACAAGTTTTGAACGCGATGAGAAAGAAGAAGAAGAAGAGGAACAAAAATCTCGTAACGAACGAGGAGGAGGAGGAAAAAGAGGCTGAAAACGCTTTCAACGTCGCAAATCCGTGCGGCATGCCGGCGAGAGACCGGAACGAAGAAGGTCCAGATGATGATTTGACGAATTCTTTGTCGTCGGACTCGAGCGAAGTGGAGTGGGAAGACGTGGAAACAGAGGAGGAAGAAGAGGAAGAGATTGAGGAAAATGAAAGCGCGGCGGCGAACGACGACGACGCGAAGGAAGAAGACGAGAGAGACAGCGAGTGCGAAATAGTGGACGAGATCACCGGGGACCCGAACGAGATCAAGGTGAAGAATAAAAATAAAAGGAGGATAACGAGACAGGAGAGGAACAAGATTAAAGAGCTACATCACGCGGAGTTGTTGTGTCGTTTAGCGAGGGTGCATTTGGTCAATCGAGCGCTCGAGAGCGACGCGTTGCGATGTTTGGCGCTCAGCGTGGCGCCGAGAGGATTGGTGGAAGGTATTTTAGAAAGACCTGGGAAGAAGGAAGGAAAACCAGTGGTGAGGGTGATGTTGCATTTCGCGGTGAAGTTTTTTCAAGACCACGTGTTAAGCCCTTCTCGTTGTACTTCTGATAACGAGGAAGAGGAGCGTTCTTCTTGGACGCCGTACGTGAGCGCGAAAGAAGCGCGGGCAAGTAAGGCCGGGTTCGCGGGAGGCGTGGCGTGGAAGTTGAGCGAGATGTTAAGAAGAAAAGATAAAAACATCAACGAAACAATGAGACTCTCTTCATTTTCGAACGTTTCGGAGATGAAGGCGGCGCTTTTGTGTGCTTTCTTACGCGCTTTGGGTATTCGCGCGAGACTGTGCGCGAGTTTAAAACCGTTGCCGCACGACGCGAAAGGACCAGATTTAGATAGGAAAACAACCTTGCGATCGTTAGATGGTAAACCGGCAAATATTTTTAAAGCGATGGAGAAGAACGGAGCAGCGGCGAGGAATAATGGCGAGGAAGACGACGATGCGGCGGACGAGATTACGCACTGGTTGGAAGCGCTCGTGCGAGAAGGCGGGAACGATACGACGACCGAGGAATCGACGCGGAAGAAAACAAAGAAGAAGAAAACGACCGCATCATCTACCCCATCGGCGGCAAATGCGCAGAAGAAAAAAGAATCCGCAAAGTTTGTGCCAATCGCGCTCTCTCCAACCACGCATACTTTTACCATCGGTGACGTCGACGATATCGTGAAAACGTGGTCGACGTACCCGGGATACGTCGTCGCTTTCGACGAATTCGATCAAGAGAAGAACGGCAACGTTTTGTCCTTCACGGACGTGACGAGAAAGTATTCGCAAAAGCAGTTTGCCATAAAAGCTTTGAAGAAACGCATCAAAGGTGATCAGAGATGGAACGAGCTCAGCGCGGCGCACAAGATTGATCTCAGCGGCATTCACGATAACGACGAGGAAAATTCCAGTCAACTGTATTTGAAAAAAGCGTTAATCGACGAGCGCGACGAGATGGCAACGATGCAAAAATCGGAGCGACCGCCAAAAACGCTCACGGAAATCAAATTGCACCCTTTGTGGTGCATAGAAGCGCACTTGAGGCAAAACGAGTGCATTTATCCGAAAACGGGCGTCGCCGGGTGCGTCGACGGGAAACTCGTTTACCCTCGCGAAAACGTTCAGACGCTTCGGACCGACCGGCGATGGAAATCTGAGAAGAGATTGATGGTGAAACACGTGGAGATTGATAGTCCGATCAAGAAGTTGCTTTCGAACAAAGCGCGAGCTCACTTGAAACAGTACGGCGGCCACCCAGAACAGTTCGCGGATATTTTTTTATACGGCCAGTGGCAGTGCACCACTTACCACCCGCCTAAAGCGGACAAAGGCGTCGTGCCTACGAATGATCGCGGTAACGTCGATTTGACGAAGAATGGCGACGGGTTACCAGACGGTTGTGCGTACATTGAGGACAAAAATGCGTTAACCGCGGCTCGTAAACTTACCAATCCACAAATTCACGCGGTCCCTGCTCTGATTGGCTTTGAGTACAAGCAAGGCGGCACGACGCTTCCCGTCTTTCTCGGGTGCGTCGTCGTCTCGGAAAACGAGGAAAGAGTGAGGAAACAACTGCTCGAGGACGAGCAAGAACGAGTAAAGAAAGAAAAGCTGAAAAAACTGAAAGACGCGAGTTTGAAATGGCGCACGTTACTCGGCGCGATGTTCATGAAGGAAAGGTTGAGAAGAGAAGTGGACGTTCAAGAAAACGAAGACACGTTTCAAACGACGTTGGCGACGAAAGTAGAAAAATTATAGCACATACAGTAGTAGTAATAGAGATTGGATAGAAACGCACGCACATACAAAACAAAAAAAGCTCATTTCATTTTACCTACGGTGACGAATGGCACGCCGAGCATGTCAACCGGCGCGTGCTCGCCTACGTTTGCGCCGCCTCCGACTTTAACCAATCCCGTTCGCACGTTCTTCAACAGCGCTCTATTCCCGTCCTCCTCTCTCAACGCTTTCACGATGTGCATATCGGACACCATCGCAGTTACCGCCTCCTCGCTAACACTACCGCTACTATCGCTACGACTATTACTAATACTACTCATCAACGCCCTCTTCGCGTTTCCGGCTCGATCAATTTTTACCGAATCATCCACGACGCCATCGCACGTCCCTGGAATCATAATCCTCGCGCCGGCCATCATCGCCCCCAATGCGCCAAACCCAAACCCCATCGCGTGCAACAACGGCACCCCAATCATAACCACGTCCTCTCTCCTCAACTCCATCGCTTTCGCCGCTCGTTCTCCGTATTTAAACAACGTCTCCGCTCCCTCACCTTTCTCGGTTGAATTGAAGTAAAACACCGCTTCATTCTCCGATGATGATGACATCCCACCGCTCGTCGAAGCGTCCTCTTCTCCATTACCGTACGCGTTCATCAGCACCTCCCAATGGACGACTTTCTCTTTCAACCCGGCGGGACCAACCGCGATGGGTTCGTGCGCGCCGACCATCTCGCCCGCTTTCCCGCTGAACGAACTGTGCACCAAAGCGCCGAAACTTTTCGCGGATAAAAACTCCCCTTCCGTCTTCGAACTTTGCACTTTCGTTCCGCTCAGAACGGCGCCGGTGAGTGCGATTAAAAGTTCCGGAGAATCCCCCAAACGAATCGATAACTTTTTCTCCTCTTGGTCTTCTTTGCCTTCTCTTTGGTTGTTGGTGTTGTACCCGAGATCGTTCAAAGCGGCGGCAAACGCGTAGGATCGATCGCGAAAGTCCGCGAACGAGAGATGCCGAAAAGACTTTTCATTCTCGTCGAAGAAGTACACGAACGGCGCGTTCGGTGCGTTGGCGTGGGCGTTTTCGCGGAGAATGTGCGCGAGTACCACAGACGTCGGGTCTTTGTTCCCCGTGGTGAAGTTCCTCTTGGTCGTGGCCGCCGTTGCCGAACCAGCCGCGGTAAAAAGTCGTCCTCGTCGTCCTCCCGCGGTAAAACGCATCGTCGTCGTCGTAACAGTCGTCGTTTAGTGGTCGCTTTTAATAATCGCGTTCGTTTGTGCGTGTTGTTTCCTCCGTGAAATGAAGATGATTTTTCCATTTTATCCATCGAAACGTCGCAACAAAACAGATGAGATATGACGACGAGAACAGACGAAAGACGACAGAGACGAGTGCCAAAAGGCACGTGCGACGAATTTTACTTCGAAAAGAACATGAAGAAGTGTTGTTGTTGTTCGTGTCGTTGCGACGTGGTGGAAACAGATGAACCACACGCGGTGGTCCTTTTTTACCGGTACATTTCTCACGGGGAGCGCGTGTTGAATTCGACGACGTTGAACGCGCTGAAAACGAGCTTGGAGAATGCAATGCTCGACTTGGACGTCAGAGGGAAGATTCGGCTCTCGCCAGAAGGCATAAACGGAACCGCCGCGGGGAAGGAATCGCGCGTGAAACAGTTTGAACGGGAAATGAAAAGCACGAAAGGAAAGTTTGCGATTTTGGAGTTACAAGGGGTGGATTTTAAGCGAGAACGCGTGAACGCGCGCGCGGTTTCGGAGGAATACGGGAGATGTAAACACATTTTTGAAAGCGCGAGCGTTCGAATCGTAGACGAGGTGTGTCCGTTTGAACCGTCGTCGTCAAAGAAGAAGGCAGAAGAGCGTCTTCAGTTAGGACAACAACGTCTTCAACCAAATCGATTGACGCCGAGCGAATGGAGGGAGGCTATTCAATCGAGCGATGACGACGTCGTCGTGTTAGACGTGAGGAACTCGTACGAGAGTCGAATGGGGAGGTTTGTCCCGGAAAAGACGGTGTGTTGCCCAATTCGAAGGTTCAATCAGTTTAAAGAGTGGGTGGAAGAGAAAGGCGGGAAGGCGTACATCGAGAACAAAAAAGTACTCGCGTATTGCACGGGCGGCGTGCGATGCGAGAAAGCGACGGCGTATTTGTTGAGTTTGAACGTGACGAAAGAAGTTTCCGTATTAGAAGGCGGGATCGTGGCGTACGCGAGAGATATCGGCGGCGACGGGTTTGTCGGAAAGAATTACGTGTTTGACGCGCGAGGGTGCGTCGACGTTGGCGGTTTCATCGATGAGAACAATAATTTTAGTAATAATAATAACATCAACAACAACAATTTATTATCATTAACAAAGTGCGACGGGTGTAAAGCACCGTGCATACCACATCTGGCCAGATGCGCGAGTAAAGCGTGTCATGTCATCTTAGCCGCGTGCGAGGAATGCTCGAAAAGTTCGACATCGATATACTGTTGCGATACGTGTAAAGCGAACAAAGACGGCGAGAAAAAACGAGCGTGCGAATGCGATAGCTACCGTTCGAGAGAGTTAAGATGTGAGATTCCCGCTGTATAGAGATAGATTAATAATAGTGTAATATATACAAACACACGCACGCGCGACGAAAATAGAACACACACATACACACACTCAACTTTCGTCTGTCGTAATCATCGTCCCGCACCCCTCGTCGGTTAAAATCTCCAATAACAACGAATGAGGCGCCCTCCCGTCGATAATGTGACCACTCACGCAACCTCCTCTCAGCGCGTTCATACAATCGGTCACCTTTGGAATCATGCCTCCGGCAATAATCCCACTCGCAATCATCTCCTCAGCCTTCGTAAACGTCACAGTCCTTATCAAAGAATCCACGTCGTCTTTATCCGTGCACACCCCGGCGACGTCCGTCATCAACACCAACTTCTGCGCGTTCAACGCCGCTGCAATCGCCCCAGCCGCGGTATCTGCGTTCACGTTCAACGCGTTTCCTTTTGAATCTTGCGCTACGGTCGCAATCACCGGCACGAACCCGCCGTTGATCAAAGTCGTCAACAATTTCGGATCCACCGACTCAATCTCCCCGACCCATCCCAAATCTTTATCCTTCACTTTTCCTCTCAACAAGTTCCCATCTTTACCGCAAACCCCAACCGCTCTTCCACCTCCATCGCCTCTATCGGCCGAATTGTTATTAATCAACGCCACCAACTCTTTATTCACTTTCCCAGTCAACACCATCTCCACCACCTCCATCGTCGCGTCGTCGGTCACTCGCAACCCGTTCTTAAAGTTCGGCTCGATCCCAACCACCTCTAACATCTTGTTAATCTCCGGTCCTCCTCCGTGCACTAAAACCATGTTAATCCCGACCGTAGCGAGTAAGCATATGTCTCGAATCACCGCCGCTTTCAGTTCTTTCGATTGCATCGCCGCGCCGCCGTATTTCACCACCACCGTTTGCCCTTGAAAACGTTGCAAATACGGCAGGGCTTCGCTCAAAATGTTCACGCGATTGCTGTTTTCCGCACTGATGCGTTGGATTTTTGCGGTGCCTTTCTTCGGCTCCTCACTCCCTCCTTTTCCTCCACCACCTCCTGAAGTCGTCGTCGTCGTCGTCGCGGCAGAGGCAGCGGCAGCGGCAGAATTGTTGGTGTCATCATCAGACGACAAAGCCGCCGCTCTGACGGAAAATCCCCCCGGGTTTGAAAGAAACAGTCGTCGTCTTTGGGAAGAAGAAGAGGAAGAAGTTGAAGGAGAACAAGAGCGGCGAAAACAACATCGAGAGGAGGAGGAAGAGGAGGAGGCTGCTTTTGCCGCCGAAACCGAGACAGGAGCGGGAGAGGAAGCGCAACGCATTGTGATGATTTTTATGACGCATTTTCCCCCACAAAAATGGGCAACACCAACAACATTAACGACGACGGTTTAAACGCGATACAGACGCAAACTTTGGAGGATTTCGCGAACAGTTTGTGCTGCTCTGCGTGTAAGAGTTCTAAGAGTAGTAATAATACCATCATCGAGGTGTGTGTGTGTGTGTGTGTGTATATGTGCTCGCGTTTGCATGTTTTTCAGCTCTCTCTCTTCAACTCTCTTTCCCCGCGCAACTGTTTTTTCTCTCTGTCTGCTTCTCTCACATCTCTCTCTCTCTCTCATCTCTCTCTCGATGAACACAGATACACCGATGGACGAACGATTCGAGAATCTATTTTCTAAAGTTTCCATCGGCGATGACGCAAAAAATGGCCCTCGGTCGCGCGTCGGTGTTTTTGGAAGACGTGGATTTACACGGGCAAATAGTGTCCTCGATTCCGTCCGGCCGAAGCGGCGGCGCGGCGAATTACAGCGGTCACAACATGCGCGTGAATAGCTTTTGCACGTTTTTAAATCGGTGTAAAGAAGAGACAAAGGAGTTGTTTGGAGAAGAGAAGGTGCTGAGAGATCGATTGATGGAGTGTAAGATTATGCGAACGAATAAACGAGGCGAGTACGAATCGAGTTTGGCGAAGGATAACGACCGATGGCACCCGTCGGAGGAGCAGTCGGCGATATTGGCCGTCTGCTCGAGTTCGGATAAAAAGGAAGTGAGAGATGCGCTGATACACGAGGCAATGCACGGGGTATTTTACGTCTCGAGAGCGTTTCAGAAGTTTTGTTACTGGTTTTGGGAAGAATCGATGACGGAGGAGGAGAGGAAGACGTGGGTGAATTTTTTAATCGGGTTGAGATACAACGCGAGTACGGATACAGAATTAGCGGTGAATGAGTTGCAAGCGTACATGGCGACGGAAAGGAAGCTGTTTGAGGCTTCCGAAGCCGCCGAATTGAAGCAGCTGCAACTGAAATTCTCTCGCGCGATGACCGAAAAAACTTCGCGCGTAAACGACAACGGAGGACTCGAAGCCTCGCTCACGCCGTCCATCGGATCGAGCACGAAACTCGTTTGGTTATAAAAACACGCGCGCATAAAACGAGAGCTTGAAGAAATAGCAATACTAATACGTAGTTTATTATAGGATGTAAATGCTTCTCACGCATCGCATTTACAAATAGATGATGATTCAGGAGGATCCGCATCTTTTTTCTGTCTGATATACATTTTAGGATAAGAGAGCACGAGAGAGAGAAAACCAAACGTCGGGCCATCACTGTTCTCTCTATATATAACTCTCTTTACGCCAGCACCCCTTTCGCTAACATCTCGATCGACTCTCCGTTCATCTGCCTCTGCGGCGTCCTCGGCGTCGGCGTTAATCTCCCAGCCGGCGACTCTTCCTCGGACTCCTCGGGGACCACTTCTTTGTTCAAGTACCGATACAATTCTATGCGCAAATGCGCGGGTGGCAAGAACCCTCTCAACGACCACTTCGGGGAATCGTCGCCTCGCTGATGATACGCAGATGAAGAGGAAGAAGAAGAATTGCTGCCTCTCGTGGTCGTGATGACGTTAAATTCCGAGGCGAAATACTCGTCCGGCGGTGGTGGCGAGCCTCGGGGAAGCTCCATGATGAGTCTTTTGCTGACGCGGCAGCACTTTATTGGTGCGCTTTTTAAAACGAAAAGCAAAAATTATATACTAAAACGTCTCTGTCTTCTGTGAACGCGACAAAAACCAAGGATCAAAAAGGAGTACACGCTACTCGAGAGATTGATGATGATGGTGATAGTAACGCGCGCGCAGCAGTTCGAGAAAACTGCGTTTTGTTATGTATATAAGTAAATATATACAGGTCGCCAGAATGAGGATAAAGTGGAAACCCCCCCTTTTTTCTCTCTCTCTTTTTTCGTGTTCAAGCGCATTCCCTTGGTGGAGAGTGACCCAAATTTTATGGGAGGAGATCGGAGCGAATTCCGGCCGATCGTTTCCGAAAATATCAACTTTTTGCGAGAGGGAGAGAGAAAGAGAGAGAGAGAGAGATTTTGGAGGAGGAAAAAGTAGTGCTTGCATAAAATTGTTGGTGCGTGCTTCCAAAGTGCGTGAAAGTTTCCCGAAAGACAACAGAAAGCTTTTATTATTAAAGGGTGGTCCCGGCTCTCGAATGAAACAACGAGAGACCACCACAGAGGAGGAGAAATGAGAAAAGACAAACCCGACGAAAATCTGGAAGTGGCGCATTTGCTCGACCAATCGGTACCGTCTGGAGCGGAATCATCCCTGGAAGCGCTCAGTTACGCGTCGAGGAAATTGAAATCGGAATCGAACAGAAATCGAGCGAAAATTGCGCGAACACTAAAAGATGCGTTTGACGAATTCAGAGACCACGGAGGAGGAGGCGACGACGAGCGCGAACGAGAAAAAGTGGTCGAGTTGTGCGAGACGTTTTGCGAGGAGTTTTTAGAGCTTTTGAAAGAAGAGGAAAAGGAGAAGGAACGAGAGGAGGAGAACGATGGTGGTGGTGCAAAATCAGCTTCGACTCTGGGTGTTGAAGAAGAAGAAAACCAGCGACAACATGAAGAAGAACTGCGCGAGGCGCTGACGAGCATGCGAAAAGACGCGCGGAAATTCCACGAACTGGAAGAAAAACTGGAGTTGAAACAACTGCACTTAGAGATGTTGCGAGAGGAAAATATGTTCGAGGAGTGTTTGAAAGAGGTGGAGAGGATGGTTGACGAGGAGAAAGAGTTGTCGAACGCGTACGAAATGCTCGAGCGATCGAGAGAGGAGTACGCGTGCGTGGAAATTCCTAACGAAAGGATAGATGATTTGATGGTGAAGTTGCAGGATGCGATACGGAGGAGGATCGCGGGAGCCGTGAGCGTGAGCGATGATGATGGAGGCGGCGGGATGTCGGTGGAATTTTCCAACGCGAGAGACGCGTGGAAAGCATCGAGAGCGGTTTCGGAGACTTTATTTCGCGAGTGCGCGGTATTCGTGACGAGGAAAGTGGTGGATGAAATCGTCGTTCCGTTTGTCCAGTCGAGAGCGAGGAACGTTGAGTTGAGCGTGAACGAAGAGAACGGGTACGCGAAAACGCTGAAGTGGAAAAAAGGAGAAACGGCTGGCAAAGGAAACGACGAAGAAGATGGAATGATCTCAACATTCGTCCAGGGATTGGACGTGCTCCTCTTCAAAGGAATTTTTACGAAGCAGTCGTTCGCGTTGGATGAACTCTCGTCGGATCTCGTGGACGTTGCTCGCGGTGTCTTTTGGCCGACAGTCTCGAAGACGTGCATTCAAACTTGGAATTTAGGATCAAAGCAAGCGCTACTTACGGACGATGACGTGGATAGTGTCGTCGCGCTCGAAAGGCGCGTCGCAAGTTTAGGATTGCTCAACAGCTACGGTCTCGGCAGTGCTTTAGATACCGTCGCTGGACCTTTAGAAATAGCCGCCATGCAAGGCGAAATAGAAAGTCGATTAGACTTCAGAGTGAACAGCTTAGCGAGCGCGAGAGACGCCGGCAAAACTCCCGCAATTTCCGACGAATTGTTGCAAACGAAAGCGAAAGAAGAAGAAGTGAAAGGCAATGGTAAGGAGACGACGAACTACTGCGAAGAGTTTTTCGAATTGCACTGCTTTGAAATCCCGGCATCGCGAACAATCACGAGCTCCGCGGTGCAACTTTTGAACGTGACAAAATCTGCGTTTCACTCCGTCCTCTCTTCATCGTTTGAAGATAAAGAAAACGCAAAAGATGCCAACACGCCCGCGGGACGCAAACGACACGCCATTGCGGCGATTAAAACCGCGTGCGATTGTCTCGAAGCGTTCCGGTGTTCGCGCATGAGCACGCGAGACGAGTCCATTTTCAAACAGTCGCTCTTTGAATCGCTCGTATTTTATAACGATTGCGGCTTTATCGCCGACCAGTTTATCGCGCAAAGTTTAGACGCAGCAAAGGCTTTAGAGAATTTAGTCAGAAAGGACAACAGCGGCGGCGGTGACGACAATGCTCAACAACACCGACCTGCGATTTTGTGGGCCGTTGAGGCTCTGAGAGACGCCGGCGACGCCGTTTTCGAGCGCGCAGAACGCAACGCCTCGGTCGCATTAGAGGAGTCTTTAGACTCATTCGCGAATGAAACGCAAAGTATTCGAGGCGCGAACGCATCCGCGATGAAGAAAGCTATCGCGATATCGCGCGACGTGCTAAAAAAGTTCTGCTCCGCCGCCAGTCAAACGTTGCAGAGGACAAACGCGAAGCGCATCGTGGGGAAATTTTGTGAATCTTACGCCTCACGCATCGTCTCCGCAATCAAGGAAATGCATGATATTTCAGCGGACGACGCGGACGCGTTGACGGATGCGCTCGAGGATGCGTTTACCCCTTTACAACTGGGCACGTCGTCGGTAGAAGATGATTTCTTTTACGACGCGCTTGAGAATTGGCAGAAAGGTTCTGTATACGCGAAACTGTTGAAGACAAAGTTGAAGGAAATTACGGACATGTACACGAGAGGAGAGTTGAAAATGTTGAGCGCGAACGAAGTGCTGGCGTTCGTTTCCGCGTGTTTCGCGGACACGCCGCTTCGCGAGGAGTGTTTCGAGCGCATCGAGAATATGTAAAAACAAATTGAAGAAGTAGTTACACGGGTGTTGTGTATTAATCATGCGCGGCATTATTATTAAAGGTCTTTTTAAATTATTTTTTATCTCCCCACAGCTTTGTAATGGACGCTACTCGCGTTGCAAATAGCCGCAAAATCATCGCCGTTCAAACTCGCGCCTCCCACCAAGAACCCGTCGATATCGCTCAACTTGGCTAAATCCGCGCAGTTGGACGCGTTAACCGAGCCGCCGTATTGAATTCTCGTCGCTTTCGCGACGTCTTCGCTGACATTTTCTGCCAACCAGCTGCGAATTTTCGAATGTACCTCCTGCACTTGCTCCGGCGTCGCGACTTTCCCGGTACCAATCGCCCAAATCGGTTCGTACGCGATGACTACGGACGACCCCCAACTGGAATGTTCTCGGTCGTCGATTTCCTTCGCGACTGCTTTCAACTGCTTAAAAATCACATCAAACGTCGTCCCGTTTTCTCTCTCCTCCAGCGTCTCGCCGACGCAAACGACGACGCTCAACCCGTGATACCTCGCGTGCGCGACCTTCTTCCCCACGATTTCATCCGTATCGCCTAAAAGCGTTCGTCGCTCGCTGTGCCCGAGCAACACGAACGGCACTTGTAAATCCTCCAACATCTCCGCGGATATCTCCCCGGTGAACGCACCCGTGGTCGAGTCGTAGTGGTGTTCTGGATCGACTAAATCTGCCTCCACCCAGCTGTTTTGCGCGCACACGTTAAATCTCTCGTTTAAGTTGTCCTTCACGTACGGCAGGTGCAAAAATGTGGGACAGCAATAAATATCGCAGTTTTTCTCGATGTTTGGGACGTTTTTATTCAACGCCTCCACTAACGCTTTGACGCTTTCGCGAGTCCCGTTACATTTCCAGTTCCCACCGACGATGAATCGTCCCGTTCCTTCGGACACTATTTGTAGTAATTCGCCTCTTCTTCTTCTTCTGTTGTTGTTGTTGTTGTTGTCCATCCGATGATTCTTTATCGTTCTCGCAGAAGGAGTCATCGTTTTTCTCGCGGTCAAATAAGAATACGAAGGCGTCGTCTGAATCGTCGTCGCGGCAGTAGCGCGCATCATCATCACAACGGATGCCATCATTTATATACTATATATATACACGTGCGCGCGCAAAAAACGCGTCAAAGTGTTGTGCGGTGTCTGATGATGCGTCACGTTTCCCGAGGGATGGTTGGATGGATGGATAAACTGCTTGACTTGACCTTGCGTGTGAACTCGAAAAATTTACCCTAAACAACACCTGCCCCAACGAGACGAGAGTCAAAAATCAAAAACTTAGGAAAAACACACGTGTCTCGCCGTGCTCTCGCTCTTCGCGCGAAAAAGTTCACCTTTTGAAAGATAAATCTCTCCTCCTTTTTTTCGAGGGGAAAAGCGTCTCGTCTCCATCGAACGCGAGAGAGGTTTATTCTGCACATAATCAGAAAGGGAGCGGCACATATTCTGCTCGTAAAACGCAACAACAACAGAAGAAAACAACACAATGATTGCAAACGCGTTACGAAGAGAAGCGCGCAAAGCGTTGACCGGTGTCGCGCGAAGACAAGAGAGTTTGGTACGTTTTCTTTTTTCTTTTTGTGATTCGATTTCTTGGCACTTTGTCCGTGATGACGTCTTTTCCAATCATCATATCCTCCCATTGCTTCTCTCTTTTCTTTTAAGAACTCGCAGCATTCGTTTTACGCACAAACTGACATTTGAGGATTCTTTCGCGCGATTCTTTCTTTGTTCAACGAACAGCGAGCGTCGATTACTGCGACGACGAGTATTCAGTATTCCACGAACGCGGACGCGTACGCGAAACTGAAACCAGGCATCACGTGGCCGAAAGCCTGTAACGACGATTTGAAAACCGTGGACCCGGAAATTTTTGACATCATCGAGAGAGAAAAAGAGAGACAATGGAAAGGCTTGGAGTTAATTCCGTCGGAGAACTTTACCTCGGCTTCGATTTTAGAAGCGCTCGGATCGGTCATGACGAATAAGTATTCGGAAGGGTACCCGGGGGCGAGATATTACGGAGGGAACGAATGGATCGATATGGCGGAGAGTTTGTGCCAAAAGAGAGCGTTGGAGGCGTTTCATTTGAACCCAGACGAGTGGGGAGTGAACGTGCAGTCCTTGTCTGGTTCTCCGGCGAACTTCCAAGTGTACACGGCGTTGTTGAACCCAGGGGACAGAATCATGGGTTTGGACTTGCCGCACGGCGGTCACTTGTCGCACGGTTTCCAAACCGACGCCAAGAAGATTTCCGCCACGTCCATTTACTTCAACTCCATGCCATACAGATTGGACGAATCTACGGGTTTGATCGATTACGAGAAGTTGGACGAGTTGGCGCAAGCGTTTAGACCGAAGATTATCATCGCCGGTGCGTCCGCGTACTCGAGAAAGATCGATTACGCGAGAATGCGCAAGACGTGCGACGATACCAAGGCGTTGATGTTGGCGGATATGGCGCACATTTCCGGTTTGGTCGCCGCGAAATTGATCCCGTCGCCGTTTGAATACGCCGACGTGGTCACGACGACGACGCACAAATCTTTGAGAGGTCCGAGAGGGGCGATGATCTTTTACCGCAAAGGGAAGAAGGGCGTGAACAAGAAGACGGGGAAAGACATCATGTACGATTACGAGGAGAAGATTAACTTTTCCGTTTTCCCGGGATTGCAAGGTGGGCCGCACAACCACACCATCTCTGGTTTGGCCGTCGCTTTGAAGCAAGCGCAAACGCAAGAATTCGTCAAGTACCAACAGCAAGTCATGAAGAACATGGTTGCGATGGTTGACAGATTGAAAGAACACGGCGTGAAGATCGTTTCGGAAGGCACGGACAACCACTTGGTGTTGTGCGATTTGAGACCGTTTGGCGTGGACGGTAGTCGCGTGGAGAGAGTGTTGGAGTTGGCGCACATCGCGTGCAACAAGAACACCGTCCCGGGGGACAAATCCGCGTTGGTTCCGGGTGGTTTGCGTTTAGGTACGCCGGCGTTGACGACGAGAGGTTTCACCGAGGAAGACTTTGTTAAGGTTGCGGATTACATCAAGAAAGGCATCGATATTTCGGTTGAAATTAGTAAAGAAGTTGAAGGGAAGAAGTTTGGGGACTTCAAGAAGGTTTTGGAGTCCAAGGAGTTCCCGGCGATTGCCGCGTTGAAGAAGGAAGTGGAAACTTTGGCCGAGGAGTTCCCGACCATCGGCTTCGACAAGGCTGAAGGCAAGTACACGAAGTAAGCCGAATGCGAATGTGGGCAAGGGAGTGAAAGAGAGAATAAGAGAATAAGTTGCGCGCATGCCCGCGCGTATAAATACTTGTTTTTATCGTCACGTACTGACTTTAATAAACTGATGAGAGTTTAATAAAAATGTGTCATAAAATACTAATTATATGAGAAGAAATTCATTTCGTACACACGCGTCGAGGATTGAACCCCTCCATGTATCGTTTATAATATAAACGCGGGATTTATGCGAGTTGTTTGGTTGTACTTTTTCGATTTAAATCTGTTTATTTTATTTATGTGTATCGGTTTGTTTTCTTTCTTTCTTTTCTTCTGTGTTCTTTTGGTCGAGCAGCAAAGAAAGCGGCGGTGGCGATGAACTCTTTTCTCCGTCTCCTCGCTTTCTCTTCTTTTTTCCCGTGTCTTGTCGTTCAAAATCTCGAATTAAATGTATTGCGATACCCATCTAAAGCCTTCCCCGTAACCCATCCTTCTCACCACCGAACACATAAACACCTCAATCGGTCGCATATTCGACGCCTCTAAGTTCACTTTCCCTTTCCCAGTCGTGTAATTCGACAAACCCAAGCAATGTCTCAACTCCTCTTCGCTCGCCGCGTGCGGCACGTCGATTTTATTTCCTAATATCAAAAACGGTACTCTCGCCAACGAGTCGTCGCCTAACAAGTGATCGAGCTCTTTCTTCGACTCGATAAATCTCTCCTTATCCACCGCATCGACTAAAAATACGATCGCGTCCACTTTCGCGTAATAATCCTTCCACACTCTCCTCGCGACTTCGTGCCCGCCGAGATCGAACGCCTTAAATCTGATTTGTCCAATCGATAACTCCTCGGACGTTGGGTATTGCGTCGGTTGGTGCTGCGCTAATCGTTCGTCTTTCAGCATGTGCATGAGTGTCGTTTTCCCGGCATTGTCTAGGCCCTGTTGTTTTGAGTGTACGGTTTGTCAGTACACAGACAAAGAAAGCTCTGATTCATCTCATCTCTCCCCGCGACGATCGAGAGAACGAGAGAAAGAGATCTACGACTTTTTATAAACGATGAAGAAAAAAGAGAAGAAAAGAAAAAGAAGCGCCGAAAAGAACGTCGACGAGAGAGAAGCGCCGCGCGCACAAACGTACCAAAAACAAGATCTTCGCGTCTTTCTTCCACAACCCCAAGGTGGAGAGAATGTCGTAGAACCAATCGAACGGCCAGACCATTTCGATGATTCTCTTCGGGCCTTGAGTTTTTTATAAAGAGACGAGACAATTCAAAAATCAAAAAAACGCATGTTGTGCAACACGCGAGACAAAAATTAAAACAGAGTCAAAAAAAAATTTTCTCTTTCCTTTTCAAAGAATCAGACATGTCAGACAGACACAGAAAGCAACTTTTGCAAAAAGAGCAGGACAAAAAAAAAACAAATCTGATGTGATATGAGGGAAAAAGAATACTAATGGGAGGCGCTTTCTTCGGGGCAAAATTTCTGCGCCGCCAAGGCTGCCACTACTGCGTCGCCGGAAACGACAAGGAGAAGAGAAAGAGCGGAAGAGCTGAGAGTAGCAGTAGTATCAGGAGAAGAATAGTAAGAGGAGGAGGAGGAGAAAGAAGTTTGAGTGTAAATGATGATGACGATGGAAAAACAGTTAAGAGGGAGAAGAAGAAGAAGAAGAAAATAAAATGCGTGATTATCCCGGGATTTTTGCGAGGACACGAGAGTTACCGGGAGATGCGAGAGCACGTGGAGACGGTTTTGAAGGAGTTTCGAAATTCTTTGGAGGAGGAGAGTAATCTCGACGTGTTGGACGTTTCCGTGGCGAAAATTGAGAGAGATTGGTGGATTCCGGTGACTTTTAGAGGAGAAAGCTTACGGAAAATCTTGGACGCGATCGAAGACGCCGTCGCGTTTCGACCTGCAAAAGAGAGCGACGACGACGACGACGAAGAGGAGACGAGAATTATTTTGATTGGGCACAGCGCGGGCGGTTGGATTGCTCGGCTCTTTCTCGGCGGGAAATCGATAAAGTACGACGGGAAATTGTACGAAGGATACAAAGCTAAAACCGTGGCGGCGCTCGTCACGCTAGGTACGCCGCACAACAGCGCAGAGGCGTATCCGTTTGGGCGGGTGAAAGAGGTGCGAACGAGAGAGAAATCGTCAATAAACGGAGGAGATGACGACGAGGAGACGAGTTTACAAGAAACGCGACGATTATACCCGAACTGTTTCCACTCGGGGATGAAGTACGTAACAGTACAAGGCACCGGCTTCAAAGGCAGACCGTTCAAATTTACCGACTTCATATCATCCATCTCGAACACGACGACGACGAAAACGACGGACTGGAAAACTTTATTCGAGGAAATCAAGCACGGCATTTCGTATAAAACCGATTGTCAGGACGCGAGCGCCGACGGCGATAGCGTCACGTGCGTCTCGTCCGGCCTCGGATTAGGTCCGGAAGCGATCGAAGTCGCCATCGAAGGCGTGAAACACGAGAAGGACGATATTTATCCGTGGTACGGAAGTTTAGACGTCGTTCGAACGTGGATGCGCCCTGTACTCGAGATGTTGTTTTAGCGTTTAAACAGTTTTATTATAGAGTGTATCTCTCTCGCTTCTTCATAAAAAAGTCACACAAAAGAGTTGCACATCGTGCGCGGAGAAGAAGAAGAAGAAGAAGAACGAGAGATGAGCACGCCTCCTCGCGTGCGCGTGGAGCTCTGCTCGTCTTCTTCCGACCGCTCGAAGAAGAATAAAAAGCTCGTCCTCGACGTGCCGTCGTCGTGTAAAACAGTCAAAGACTTCATCGAGACAAAGTTGGCATCGATATTTTCCAATCGACGGCGGAAAGACATGACGACGAAGAAGAGCGGAGGACTTCGATTGTCCTTGGACGGAGGCTACGAGTTGCTCGAATCCAGTCCGATGAACATTTTGAGAGACGACGAGCGAATCATAGCGAGGTACGGCGAAGAAAGCAGCAGCAGCAGCGAAGAGGAAGAGGAAGAGGAATTAGATACAAAAACGAAGAAGGAGGAAAAATTTAGGAGTCGAAGCGCGGAACGGAAAGCGAATAAAAGAAGGATGAAAAGAGAAGAGAAAAGAGTACGTGTAGAAGGAAAAGGCGATGGTGGTGGTGGTGGTGGCACGGTGCCGAAGAAGAAACGAAGAATAGAACTCGATAGGAGTAACATTATTAGCGCGGGTAGAAGCGCGGGCGGCGGTAGGAGCAGCAGCAGCGGTAGCAGTAGCAGTAGCAGTAGCAGTAGCGGCGCGAGAGAACGAGAGGCGAAAGTGAAGTCGATAACCGAAGGCGGTTTTCCGGACGAGAAGAGAAAATGCAAAGAGAAAGAAAAACAAGAAGAAGAAGAAGAAGAGACGGAACGGTATGCAATCAAAGCGTTTGAAAAGTTGAGAGCGCAGAAGAGGTTTGGGAGGAACAACGCGTTAGTCGATTGGCCGAAGAACGAAAAGGAGTGGCGAAAGGTAAAGAAGATGAAACCTCACGATTACGTCATACATAACGAGAAGATTGAAGAACAGTTTAGCATAGAGGAGAACGGGAAGTTAGCGGAGGACGACCCGCTCGCCGCGTGGATGCATATTTTTAGGTGCGACGAGAACGTGGACGATATGCTCGCAAAGGAAGAGTTGGAGGAGAAGAAAGCGAAGCTTTTAGGCGAGGATAGGAAGACGATGCAAAGAGCGAAACGAGTGAAGGATATATCGAATGTTCTGCGCTCGGATATTTTAGCGTACAAAACGTTGACGATTAACGAAACCGATGGCACTCCCGAAGTGTCCAAATGGCTAAGAGGTTCTGTCCAATACGTAGACGTGAAGAATAAAACGATCAGACTTCGTCCGAATCCAGAGGATCGGGCGATTTCAGCCGGGCAATTGTGGTTTGAGAAAAATTTACCGGCGCCACCTCCTTACCAATCAAACGGTCTTTTAGAGCTTTCTTTTGACGATTTTGCTGAAATTGTGTGCATTGGTGGACGTTCGATTTGGAACCAGTTGGACGCGACGGCTGTGTTCAGAGACGTGCCGAAAGAGTTGAGAAACGGCGCGGGGTTAATACCGCCGTCTGCGCTAGGTGTTCCGCGCGGACACGCGCCAACACGAACGCAAGAACAAGCTGGAAGAGAGGACGATCTACAACAACAACAACAACAACAACAACAACAACTAGAATGGTGCGCGAACGACAAGTGCGCTGGAAAAGAGTTGCACTTGAAACGTGATTGTCTCGAAGGCTTATCCGCGGAAGAGTTGGAAGCGAGAGGTATGATTTTACTCCACGACGAAGAAAACGCCGCACATGGCGGGTACCGCTATTTTGTCCGTCCAGAGAACGCGTTTGGAAAAATTCTCAAAGACCATCAAGCGCGATACCTCGTCGAAACGATCGAAAGTGACCCTCGCGCGGAGACGGAAGTGCGCCAAGAAGCCGAAGATACCATCGAAAGATTAAACGCGTTGAACAAAGCGATCGGCCCGATGCGCCCTTTATCGCACTTATCGCGCGATTGGCGCGTCAACCCGAACGCGCAAGCACCATTGCCAAGTTGGTGCAAAGGCGAAGCCGTACCGTTAGCCTCCGATGCGATCGTTCCCGCATCTGAAGTCGAAGAGAAAGAAGAAGAGAAAGAGACGAGAGCGACGCCTGCGCCATCCGTCGCGCCGCCGAGGAGTAACAACAACAACAACATAAACAACAACAAAAAGAAAAAGAAAAAGAAATTCTCAAACAAAAGCGGCGGCGTGGGTGCCGCACTTTCGCGTTTCAGAGACGTCGGTGCGTTGTAAATATCATCTCACTTTTGAAAAACATTCTCGTTTTGCGCGCAATAATATTTACTTTCTTCCATTGTTGTTACCTCGTTGTTTTACTTCACAAAAAGTCGAGAGTGAGACACAAAGACAGTGGGAGGATGGGCTCGTCCTCGCGTCATCGCGCTCGACAGCACGTCCCTAAACACGACGTCCAGGAGACCATCGAGAATCTCTCGCACTCGAAGCCTCCGATCTCGACGACGACGGAAACGACGACGAATTCGAAATCCATCGCGGGGGATTCCAAAACGGGGGAAACGGATGGGACTTCGACGAGTCGAACGATGCAGAAGCAAACGGTGATGAACGCGATCGACGCGTTCCACCAAAACATCAGGAATAATACTACTCTTCAAACGACGACGGATGTAGAGACGAGCAGCAGGTCGTCCTCGTCCTCGGAGGAAACCATACGTAGCGTTGGGAAAGAAATGATGGCAGACGATATCGAGGCGGCGTGTGCCCCCTTGAAAAGAACAACAGAG
>Ga0233451_10001536_pt1 | contig 21946 bp, 26 predicted proteins | sample 011ome_29_FD_183052 | JGI IMG/M metagenome (GOLD analysis project Ga0233451, IMG submission 183052) | Coastal salt marsh microbial communities from the Groves Creek Marsh, Skidaway Island, Georgia - 011504CT (spades assembly) | ecosystem: Environmental > Aquatic > Marine > Intertidal zone >... | reverse complement strand
CCACCTATGCCAAATTCTAGGGCCTATAGCTCAACTGGATAGAGCACTTGACTACGAATCAAGAGGTTAGGAGTTCGAATCTTCTTAGGCCCACCAAAAAAAAGGTTGACACCAAGACATATTGGTGCTATAGTAAGATATAAAGTAAAGAAGAAAGAGAAAAATAGTTGATGAACAATATTATACTTACAGATTGCGATGGTGTCCTACTTAACTGGGAGGCAAGTTTTACTACTTGGATGGCCCAGAAAGGCTACAACAAGATTGATGCTGATGAATATGATGTAGCAAAGAGTTACGGTTTAAGCAAAGCAGAGAGCAAGCCGCTTGTTAGGCAGTTTAACGAGAGTGCTTGGATGAGGTATTTGCCCGCTCTGCGTGATGCTAGAAGCGGTGTTGCTAAACTTATAGAAGCAGGATACGAATTTGTTTGTATTACTTCGCTAAGTTTGGATGAGAACGCAAAGAAAGCAAGGGTTAGAAACCTACAAGCAATCTTTGGTGAAGATGTGTTTACAATGGAAAACGTTGTGTGTTTGGATACTGGTGCTGATAAAGATGAGGCACTGGCTGAATACGCAGGTTTAGGACTGTGGTGGATTGAAGATAAGACTGAGAACGCTAAACTAGGCGTTGCTATGGGACTTAACACTATTCTTGTTAACCATGGACACAATCAAGATTGTGATAACACTAACATAAAGCGGGTAGCCAACTGGGCTGAAATTGTTAGTATTGTTACTAATTCTTAATTACTCTTCGTCTCCGTAGATGCTTAATACTTCTGTAACAGCAGGATGTCTTTCCACGTCCTGCTTGTAGAATTCAACAACGCCAATTAGGTCGCTGTTTTTCTTTTGTAGTAAATTTATAAAGTCTTTTAAACCATTGTTTTCGTAACCTCTATCATGTTGATTAAGGTCACCTGTTACAACAATACGGCTATTTGTGCCTAAGCGTGTTAGTAGCATTTTCATTTGGCTTGGTGTGGCGTTTTGCATCTCATCTGCCAAGATCCAAGCATTTTTGAAGGTCCTTCCCCTCATATATGCTAGTGGAGCAATTTCTATTACACCGTCTTCAATCATGCCTTCGATTTGTTGTGGACTCCAATATTCTTCGAATACATCGAAAATTGGTCTGGTCCAAGGTGCCATTTTCTCTACCAGTGTACCTGGTAAGAAACCGTGTTGTTCGTCAACACTAACAGCAGGGCGTGTAACAACTATCTTCTCACACTCACCTGTTTTGAGCGCACGAATAGCTGCTAGTACTGCCAGCATAGTTTTACCCGTGCCTGCAGGACCCATAGCCATAACTATGTTTTTGCTATCGTTGTCTAGAAGATCCAAATAATCTTCTTGACGAAGATTTTTTGGTAGAATAGTTACATGACGTTCTCTATGTCTGTAATTGTTTAAGTTGATAACATCACCTTGTTGGTGCTGTTGGTTTTTAGTTTTACGAGCTCTTTTAGCCATTGTATCTCCTTGTTAAGATAAATCCAGCAGAGCTACCCGCAAAAGTATTTACCGAGATAAGGCTTGAATTAAAACAATATACAAATAGAATTTGCTAAATAGTATTACGGAGAAATATTTCATGGATCAACTTGATATTATTAAACAACTTGACAAAAATATCAATCGGGAAAGTGCTCTTGATGTTTTGTTAGAGATTGACGGTGTATTTGATAACATTAATCTATATGCCTATAAAAACTGGATTGAAGGTGAAATTGTCGACGGTCCGCATATTGAACGTTATTGGATTACATTAACACTTATGTACCCACACAAACTCATGCCAGATCCAGATGGTGCTATGCGTATTGTCAAAAATGGCGGTAAGGTATTTTTTGCCAAAGAAAAATTGATTACTGCTGCAAAATTAGAAACACCCGACGATATAGATCATGAAGGTGATGATCGTCGACCTGGTCAACCAGCCGCAAAAAAATTAAAGAGACCAGTTTGGTTAGTTACTGTTGAGTTACCACGTTCATTTATTGATGCTATGTCATCAGATAAGGTACAAGTAGATGATGTTTCTATTGATACTAACGCAGTAGAAGATGCTTATGATGATGGATTAGGAGACGATGATGCAATCAGATCAGACAATTAAAGAGAGTGTTAATTCTAATGACCTAAGGAATCTTATTGATCCATTAGTAAGTATTGATCAATATAAAAGTAAAATGGGTGAAGATAATAATATAATTGTTCTTGCTTTAAAAGTTAAAGACAAAAAACCAGCGATGGATTTGAGTCAGTTTATTGAAACCGGTTTTGATGACGTTATCGATGTTGATATAAGTTCTGGTCCTGACACAAGTGGAAAATATAGTGTTTTTGTAGAAATGATTCGAGATGACAAAGCATATAAAACCATTAATGGTATCTTAAACGATCTAAAAAATTTAGATGAATCAAAAGATTCATGGAAATTTGTTAGTTACGAAAATAAAAGTAAACAAGATTTTAATGAATCAAATTTTGTCAATAGCGTAATTACAAGTAAACACGATTATGAAATCAAACACAATCCTGAAGCAGCAGAAATATCAGAAAGAATAAAGTTTTTAAATAGTTACTAATGGCTAAAGAAGATACATTAAAGACTCAAGGCATTATTATCGACTGTATGCCAAATGCAATGTTTAAAGTTAAACTTGAGGAAACCGATCATACTGTTATGGGTATAATCAGTGGTAAAATTAGAAAAAATAATATTAATATATTATTAGGAGATAGAGTAGATATTGAAATGTCTCCTTACGATTTAACAAAAGGTCGTATAACATTTAGGTATAAGTGATGGCTAGATTATATGGAATAATTATTTTAGTAGCAATATTAGGCGGCGTTGCATACGGCGCCAAGTATTATTACGATACTACACAAAATACTATTGCTACCCTACAAAAGAATAACGCTCAATTAAATGTAGCAGTGGATACTGCTCAAAAAAGTGTTGATACACTTACACAAGATATTGCCAAAATGGCAACCTTAAATAAAACACTACAACAGGACTTACAAAAAGCAGAAGCATATGGTGACGAACTTAGAAGTAAACTAAGCAAGTTAAATCTTGTTGTAGAAGCATTAAAAGATTCTAAAACTTTAGAAGGAAAAATGAATGGCGCAACAGCAAAATTATGGCGTGACTTCATGGAAGACACTGGCAACGTTGACGGTTCTAAGTCTCCTCTTCCTCAATGGTTGCAGCAGCCTGAGACCGGAGCCGGAAGTGAAAGTGGTAACGGAAATCCAAAAGATACAAGTACCAGTAGTAGCGAGACCGAAACCAGTAACGCTAAGTGATACTAGAGTATTCGTAGTAACAAAAGACAATTATGAGGAGTTTGTCAAAGAGTTTACAGAACTCTATGGCGAAGTTGCCTTTGTTGCGTTGAGTATGCGAGATTATGAAAATCTTGCCCTTAACATAGCAGATCTAAAGCGTTATCTAGAGCAACAAAACGAAATTATCCTTTACTACGAAAAGGCACTAACAGAAGAGCCAAAAACACAAGTTAAATAACATTATACTAAACATAAAGATATTTTGATTAAATATGTTTATGGAGAGGTATAATACATGAGACCCAGTAGAAATCCCTGGGACCTATTAGGAATAACTCAGGGAGCAAGTTTAGATGAAGTTAAACGTGCTTACAAGAAAAAAGCAATGGAGTGCCATCCTGATAGGAATGGTGATCCCGAGCTTTTTAAAATGATAAGCGATGCATACATGCAACTTAAGAACAGAACTCATGTTCCAATTTTATCCCAGCCAGATCATAAATTAGTTCATATTAAACTTAGTATTAAAGAGCAAATTTTAGGTGTAAACGGTATAGTAAGCACAAGTGATGGAACGTTACTTGAATTAAAGTTACCCGCAGGGCTTAATCCTAATGAAAAATTTAAAGTAAAATCACAAGGAAAGAATTATATAATTAATATCATAGAAGAGAAACATAAAATCTTTACAAGACAAGGAAATAACGTTATAATGTATTTAAATGTAGATCTAATATATGCATTAAAAGGTGGTATTTACAAGTTTATTGGTCCGTGTGATGAAGATTTACAATTAGATATACCAGCAGGCACTAAACCAAATTCTTTGTTTGTTATAAATTATAAAGGTCTGTATAACCGCAAAACAAAAAAAACAGGACACCTGCATATATTTTTAGACTACAATTTTCCTATATTGGATACAGATGAATCCATAGAAGATTTTATAATAAGGTTAAAAAGGTAATGAAAGAAGTTGAACAGATGGTCGTTGATGCTATTAGTCTAGCAAAACGATTCAATCATGAATATGTTACATTAGAACATTTAACAGCAGTAGTGCTTGATGATAACTTGGTTAGATCTATGTGCTTTGATGTACAAGCAGATAGCGAAGCAATTCAAGAAGCCTTGATGCTGTATTTGAATGAAGATTGCAGAGAACTTGTTGTTGATATAGACACTGAATCTCAACCAAGAAAAACACACATGCTGGAGCGTGTTTTTAACCGTGCATTGACTCAAGCACTATTTCAAGGAAAACGAGGTATTAACCAATTTGATTTGATTATAAGTATACTAAATGAAGAAAATAGTGTTGCTTCAAAATTTAGTGGAGAATTAGGATTATCCAGGGATAAGGTGTTACAGTGGATTCAAGATTCAATGAAGAGAGACGTTAATCCAATTGAACAGATTGATAGACGTAATACAAAAGAGATCAATACAAGAGTTGCTTATGAAGTACTAAAACAGTTTTGTGTCAATATGAATGAACAATGCAGTGATTATGATGATGTAGTTGGTCGGAGAGAAGAATTACGTGATTTAGTTCAAACGCTTGCTCGAAAGAAGAAATCCAATGCAGTATTAGTAGGACCTAGTGGTGTCGGTAAAACTGCAATCGTTGAAGGACTTGCTAAACTTATTGTAGAGGGTAATGTTCCTGAAACAATTCAAGGTATGACTGTTTATAGTTTGGATATGACAAAAGTTGTTGCTGGTACAAAATATCGCGGCGACTTTGAAGAGCGTATGAAACAGTTAAGTGAAGCATTAGAAATAGTTGATGATATTGTTTTATTCATTGATGAAATCCACATGGTGATCGGAGCAGGCGCAACCGGTGGTGGATCCATGGATGCAGGTAATATTTTAAAAAGTAATTTAAGTAGTGGACAATTAAAAGTAATCGGTGCTACTACTGATGAAGAATATAGAAAACATTTTGAAAAGGAAGCCGCTCTTTCTAGAAGATTTACTAAAATTCAAGTAGACGAACCGTCAACAGATGAAGCAAAAGAAATACTTCGCAATACAATTATTAGTTATGAAGTTTATCATGGAATAGATATCAATCTTGAAGCATGTGATCTTGCAGTAGATTTATCCGCACAGTATATTTTTAATAAAAAGTTGCCAGATAAAGCATTTGATATTATTGATAGGGCATGTGCATATAATAGAATTATGCCAGACAACGAAAGAGTGAATATTATTACTGAGAATGAGATCCGTGCAGAAGTAAGTCGTTATACTGGAATTCCAAAAGAGCACTTAGGTACACAAACTGAGAAACAAACTGTTACAAAACACGGCGAAGTAAAAGAATATATAAAAAGCACAGTTTTTGGACAGGACAAAGCAGTTGAAAAAGTATGCGATGCAATCACAGTTAGTATAGCAGGCTTAAAAGATCCTAACAAACCAGTTGGGAGTTTCTTATTTACTGGACCTACTGGTGTTGGTAAAACAGAACTTGCAAAACGTCTAAGCCAAGCAATGGGTATGAAATTAGTTCGTTACGATATGGGTGAATACCAGGAACGTCATGCAGTGAGTAAACTTATTGGATCTCCTCCAGGTTATGTAGGACATGGCGATGGTAAGGCTGGTGACGGCTTACTAGTTAACGAACTTGAAGATAATCCAAACTGTGTATTACTACTAGATGAAGTTGAAAAGGCACACCCAGATATCATGAGTGTAATGTTGTCGCTTTTAGATGATGGTGTTATTACCGGAAGTACCGGTAAAAAGGTAAGTGCTAAGAACTGTATTGTTATTATGACAAGTAACTTGGGTGCCAGAGAAGGCGCTACTAAGTCTATTGGTTTCGGTACTGATACTTATAATTCTAAGGCTGTCAATGAAGCAATCAATAATTATTTTGCTCCCGAGTTTCGTAATAGATTAGATTCAATAATACAGTTTGAAAGTCTGAAGCCAGAAAATATGGAACGTATTGTTGTTAAATTCTTAAGACAAATAGAAGGTTATGTGGCGGCCCGCAATATTAATATTGAATGGACTAGTAATGTAATTAAATTTCTTGAGGAAAATGGTTTTGATGCAGCGATGGGCGCAAGGCCATTAGCACGTCTTATTAACGAAAAGATTAAGTTACCACTTGCACAAGAATTACTTTCTGTAGAAGATATCGATTGGATTAAAGTTTCAGTTGATGAGAAAGATAATATAGTCATTAAACGAGGTAAAGACACTGATAATGGAAACACTAATCAAAGATCCGAAATGGAAGCCATCTAATAAACTCTGGTATGACAAATTTTATTATTCTGTTCTATTAGGACCATTTTCACCTGAAAATATTGTTCATATAGATAAACCATATAGAACAAGATGCACATGGATCCCCAAAAAAGAATTTGGAACTGGTTATTCAGTTCTGGTAAGAGTTTATTTAGATGATATTAAAATGGTGAAAGGTTTAATATCAAAATATCCATATCAAGAGGTACAAACTCCTATGAATGAAAAACACTTAGATATATTAAACGATAAAAAATCTCAGATTAGAGAACGATTATGGCATGGAAAATATAAGTATCGATTAGAAGTATTTAAAAATATATGGTGGTCGCCTAGCCCTATATATAATGAAAAAAAGGAAGATGTTGTTGAAGTAAGAAAAACAATACTAGATCTTTTTGGTAAATCTAGTCACATAAGATCTGCTAATTGGAGTTTCTCTGATATACCATATGTGTACACGAATGATGAACGTAGTTTAATGCTTTTCAAAATGAGATATATGGAATCTTTTAGAGTTATTATTACTGAAGCAATCACATTCGATGAGATCAGGCAAATGGCATAAATACTTATATAATAAGGAGTCTTCATAAATGGCGAAAATTAACGAAACCATATTCGTTGTTAAGGTCAGTGAACTAGTGCGTGATACAGACGAGAGCCGTCCTGTTTTAGACAGCGAGGCAATGGTACAATTAGAAGCGGTTGTTAAAGAATTAGCAGGCCCTAAGGCACTAGTGGAGATCGAAACAGCGGGTAATTAAATGTCAAATTCTACAATTATTCTAACCAATAAAAATGAGCTATCTTATACTGGCGAAAAGTTCAAGGGAGATGGTTACTATGGCTACAATGACGGTTTGCATACAGCAAGTTTTCATGTATCTGATTTTTTAGGAAGATTATATTTAGAAGCGACAATAGCAGAAAATCCTACTGAAGATGACTGGTTTAGCATTGATCTAACTGCAACCAGAAAATATATAGAATATACAACACAAACAACTGAAACCAAAGGTGTAACATTTACTGGAAACTTTGTTTGGATCAGAGCAAGAGTAGATAGAAGTTATATAGTTGCATCAGTCTATGATGTTACACAACACGGTAGATTAGAAAAAGTAGTTCTTGTTATCTAATTTTTGCTAAATACTATTAATAGCAATAAAGGGGTAATATAGTGGCTATATCTGCGTATTCATCTGGCGTTAATACATTATCATCATATTCAATAGACGTTAAACCTGATGTACAACATGGGGACATGCTGTATTGGGATAGCGTTCAGAATATGTTTTATACTGATCGCGGTATAACACAAGTTTCAAAACTTAGTGAATTACAAAATGATGTTCCATATGCTACACAGTCTTGGGTAGTAAATCAATTAGCAAATGTCGGCAGTGGCGGTGCAATTGATCTTTCACTTTATGCAACTATTGACTATGTAAATACGTTAGTAAATTCTCAAAGTCATTTTGATGGTCAGTATTCAAGTCTGACCGGTGCACCTAATTTGCATATTGTTGCTACATCAGGTGATTATAATGATTTAATTAATAAACCAGTTATCTTCAGTGGAGACTATAATGATTTAGTTAATAAGCCCACTATTCCTAGTTTGGTTGGTTATTCCACAATAACCTATGTTAATCAAGCAATTAACGCATTACGTTTAACTAATTTAAATATTGTTGATGGAAGTCCAGGTCAAGTTTTAACAACTGACGGCTCTGGTAATTTTACATTTACTACAATCAATACCGGAGGATCTGGAGGTATTGAATTAACTGATTTAAGTGCAATAACAAATATTGCCAACGGAAGCGGATCATTAGTATATAACGATACTACGGGTGTATTTACATATACACCGCCTGATCTAAGTCAGTATGCTACAACAACATACGTCAATACACAAATTAGTAGTGCTGGATACGCTACACAGAATTATGTTACTACCACAGTAAACAATGCAGTTCGAAATATACAACTAGGTGATCTAACTGACGTATCACCTACAAGCCCACAAGTTGGTTATGTATTAAAATGGAATGGAACATCATGGTTTGCGGCGCCTGATGCAACTGGTTCTGGTGGAAGTGGTATTGCATTAACAGATATTAGTGTTACACAAAACACTCCGAGCGGCACTGGATCACTTAGTTATAACAATGTAACTGGAGTATTCACATATACACCACCAGCAAGTACAGGCGGTGTAACAAGTTATACACAACTAACAAACTTACCAGACTTAACAATATATCAAACCATTGCAAATGCCTTTGATGGTGACTATAATAGTTTAACTAACACCCCAACTATACCAACTGATGTAAGCGATCTAACAGACACTGGTGGATTATTAACACACTTTAGTGGTAATTACAATGATCTAACAAACAAACCATCTATTCCAAGTAATTTAACTGACTTAGGTATTACGGACGGAACGAATGGACAAGTATTAACAACAGATGGTTCCGGTAACTATACATTTACTACAATTTCATCAGGCACATCAAATGCTACTACACTTAATAACTATTCTGCAAGTTATTACTTGGATTATAATAACTTTACAAATACACCAACTATCCCACAAAATCTTGGTGATCTAGCAGATGTTGATGGAACAGCGACCCCTAGTACTGGGCAAGTACTAAAATGGGATGGTTCACAGTGGGCACCAGCAAGCGACTTATCAAGCAGTAGCGGTAGTGGTATTGCATTAACAGATTTAAGTGTTACACAGAATACAGCAAGTGGCACTGGCGCACTAACATACGATGATACAACTGGTACATTTGATTATACACCACCTGATTTAAGTAATTTAGGTGGCGGCACAGGCGAACATATTCAGTGGACAACATCTGGCACTAATAATGAATTACGCATTAGTGAACAGTGGTTAGAAACTGGATCTACATACACAGTTCGTAGTGTGGGTATTAATGATGATGGTTTATTACAAGTTGAACTTGCTACATTTAGCCCAACAGTTTCAGCAACAGGACAGAGTTTATATTGGGATGAACCTGCTACACAGTTTAGTGTAAGCGTTGACAACCCAACAGATTTTACTTCTCGATACATTGATAGTGTATATTCTATTACAGGCGCAACAGGCGTATCTACTACACTGAGCGACTACACAGCAGGCACTAAAAGTGCAACACCAGCAGGCGGCGTTGACTGGACTCAAACATTTACTGCACAAACATCTAGTAGCAGTAGTGGTGGAGGCCTAAATCTTACAATGGTAGGCTATAATAATGACGGAGCAAATTCAAGTGCTACTTGGATGTTTGCTGATGCAGCTAGTGCAACTAATTTTAAAAATATTATAGATGGTATGCCTATGCCAACAGGCACAGCAGGTGGTATTGTCTATTTTTATGATGCAGACGGTTATTTTTATAGACACGGAGCAAATCAAAGTTCATGGGATACAAGAAACTTTGTTGCTAATATTGACTCAAGTAATTCTAATTGGGTCAATATTACATGGAGCGGATCAGGTACTGACATGTTTTATCAAACAACTAATCCAAATGGAATTGGATCAGGTGTTGAATTAATTCAAGTTGCTATGATATATGTAACGGCGGGTCAGCCTGGCCATACAACAAATCCATACGAAGTAGGTGATACAATTAGCGGCCCAACTTGGGGTACAAATCCAGGCGTATTTGGCACAGGAACAGGCAGTAGCAGTACAACGTCTTCTATTGCTTCAAACGGAACAGGTTTAACGGGTGGTACAGCAGGTGCCACAATTAATTTTGCAGATGATCAAGGCGCACAATGGGCTGACAGTGATACAATTAGTTATACTTGGCAGAATGTAGATTCTACAATTAGTTTTGCTACACTTAGCGGACAGAATTTCCTAGGAAAATATACAACTGTAGATTATACAATTGGCATAACTGGTTTGAGTGATACTAACAATGCAACGGTAACAGTTGGTGGAACTGGTGGTACTCTAAGTAATACAAGTGGAGATGGCACACTAACCTTTGCTGATGCGCTACACAAAGATAACAATACAGGTAGAGATGTTGATGTTAGCGTTGAGTTTAGTCGTCCAGCAGGAGTTACTGGTACTGCTTATACAGTAACAGATACTGATAGTGATACTAATATTAATGCTAGTTTTACATATCCAAGTTTTTACTATTGGACTAGCGATGTAAATACAGTTCCTACAAGAGCAGATATTGTAGATGGTAATGACTTTGATGCAACTGTAACAGAGTTAGGCAACCAAGCAAAGTCAATACAAACAACTATTACTAACTCAGGATCACAAGCACAAGCGTTCTGGTTTGCAGTGAGAAGTTCAGCGACACAACCAACAGTATTCCAAACAGGACCTAGCAGTGCGTTGTTAAGTGATGTTAACGTAACAACGGGTAACACAGTTGACCTAGAACCTGATGCACCAGAAGCAGGTTATGTTGCAGAAGAATATACGCTGTATGGTATTACATTACAGCCTGGTGATACTTATATGAGGATTAATTAATGGCTATATCTTATGACGGTTTAACTAGAAACGCTTGGACAGGTACCTGGTCTACAACCGGTGATCATCCAATTGCTCTTAATAATGAAATACGAGGCGGTATTCATGTTGTATCAGGTAGTGCAGGCGATCAATTAGCAGACATTCCAGGACAAAGACTACAAGAAGGTATGCTTGTATATTTGCAAAACTCTTATGGTAGTTTTACAGGCAGTAAATGGTATACATATAACTTACTAGTAGGCGAATCAAGAAGTGCTATTACTGGTGCTGTTCCTAATGCTGATGGTAACTGGACAGAATTTAGTAGTGGTACTGGTGGCGGATCTGGCGGCGGCGGACTTGCCGCTGTTGTGGATGATACTACACCAGAATTAGGTGGTAACCTAGATGTAAACGGTTTTGAAATTGTATCTTCAAGCGGTCAGAATATTATGTTGGCACCTGATGGATATCTTCACTTGGGCAGTGGTGGAACAGCGACGCACAGGGTTGGTATGTATGATAGATATTTCTTTCCTAATACATCACCAACAGCAGGACAAGTATTACAAGCAAATGCATCAACACCATTTCAATTAGAATGGGCAACACCTAGTAGCGGTTCCGGTGGTTCTGGTTTTGGGACTGCTGATGTAGACGCCCACTTAAATCAAAGTAACCCTACGGCAGGATATGTTTTATCCTGGAATGGAACAGACTATGCTTGGGTAGCACAATCAAGTGGTTCTGGCAGTGGCGCAACTACTCTAGGTGGATTAACAGATGTAAGTTCAAGTACTCCTACAGCAGGACAAGTTCTAAAATGGGATGGTACTCAATGGGCACCAGCAAGTGATGCTGTAAGTGCTACCAGTGGTGGTATTACACTTGGTGATTTAAGTGTTACTAAAGCAACAGCATTTGGTAATGGTAATCTAACATATAATAACAGTACTGGTGTGTTCTTGTTTACTCCACCAGACTTGAGCGGTTATAGCACATTTAGTGGTAACTATGCTGACCTACAAGGTTTGCCAACACTATTCAGTGGTAACTATAATGATCTTACAAACACACCAGCAACTAGCGATAATATTGTTTTTGGACTAAACAACAGTACATTACAGTTAATTAATAATGATGATAGTACAGTAATTGATAGCATTAACTTAAACACAATTACACCTTATCTAAGTTATAATGACTTAGATGACTTGCCTTCATTGTTTAGTGGTAACTACAACGACTTAACAAACAAACCAACTATTCCAAGTTTGAGTGGTTATGCTACACAAACATACGTTCAAACATACGTTGCTGGATTGAGCAGTGATAATATTACTGAAGGTGGAACAAACCTTTATTATGCTGACGAACGTGTAGACGATAGAGTAGCAGTTCTTATAGATGCTGGAACAGGATTAACGTCAACATATGACGATAGTGGAAACTTACTAACTATTGATCTAGATGATACAGCAGTAACTCCAGGACAGTATGGCACAAACACACAAATTCCTGTATTAGACATTGATCAACAAGGTCGTATTACAGGAGCAACTACAACAACAATTAGCACGGACTTACCGATTGCTGGTGATACTGGCACTGACAGCGTAAGTTTATTAACAGACACCTTAACAATTTCAGGCGGCACAGGCGTAACAACAAGCGTGGCAAGCGATACGGTAACGATCGAGATTGGACAGCCCGTAGGAACCTCAGATGACGTTACTTTTAATAACGTAACTGTAAGTGGCGACCTCAACGTTGAAGGCACATTAACGGCAATTAACACAACAAACACAACAATTAGCGATAATATTATCGTTCTTAATGAAGGCGAAACAGGCGCAGGTATATCAAGCGGTTCATCGGGTATTGAGATTGATAGAGGTAGTGAATCACCAGTAAGAATTGTATACGATGAAACTGACGATCAATGGACATTTGGTACAGAGACAGTAGAATCAGGACACTTGATTCCTACTGCTGATGTAACATATGATCTAGGTAGTCCGACAAAATCATGGAATAATCTATACTTAGGAAATACAGAAATAACAGCAACGCCACAAGGATTCTCAGTTGGTGGATCAACAGTAGGCGGTGAAGAAGAAACACAAAGTATTACAACAACAAACGTAACAGTTACAAAGAGAGATCTTGTATTAGCAGGTAGAACAACTGATGGCACACCTACTGAAATTTATTTAAGTGATGGCAGTAGTGTTATTAATATTGCTAGTGGAGTTACTGCTAAATTTAAAGCAACATTTATTGCTACTGATGGCACAGACACAGCGGCATTTATTTACACAGGACTAATACAAAACATTAGTGGAACTACAAGTTTAATTGGCTCAAATATACTAGAAACATTGGCTCAAGACAACGGAAATGACTGGAGTGCCGCAATAACCGCTGATGATTTAAACGATTATCTTAAGATAGTTGTTACTGGAGAAGCGTCAACTACAATAGATTGGACTGTATTTCTAGAGATTTCTGAGGCAAAAAGATAAATAATAGTAGTGCAAAAGCACAGATATTTTAAAATTTAGAAGGAGTCATAAAAATGGCAACACCAAATAGTTTAAAAACAGAAGCAGGCAACGGTCTAGGTCCAAGAACTCAGATCATTTCAATGCCTACAGCAGACCAAGCAGCTATGGATGCACAGATTGCTGAGTTAGGTCTAACTCATTCAATCGCTGGTATCGACGGCACAGCAGGCGGCACAGTTATCGTTGCAGTACAGGGCACAGCAGATGCTCCAGCAACACTAACTAGTGGTGCAATCACTGTAACAGCCGTTGCTGATTTCGACGAGTAATTAGTTACTTAACTGAAACGTAAAGAGGGGCCTTGAGCTCCTCTTTTTTTGTCGATAAATACAATACAATTTAAAAGGAGGTAGCAATGGCTACTAGAAATTCTAATAATACTATTGATTTTGGTACTTCAAATTTCGGAGCACCAATTGCTTTTTACACAATTAGTGGCGGTGCTGATTTGTCCAGTGAAACAAATCCAGGTGAAGCAATGGAATCAATTATTGAAGCCATCCAAGAACGTGGACAGGTTGTCGCTATTGGTCTACAATCAGGAGGTACTTTCCGTGTCGCTGTAGAAAGAAGTGACTGGACGGACGGATCACTTACTACTAAACTGCAAGGTCTAGGTGCTGTTGTAGGAACTGGCAGTTATGATTGCTCTGCTTTAACCGCAGTCACTTTTGATTTATAAAATAAATACCAGTAATACAACCAGTGGGGAGGGAAAGTATTATGACCGAAACGAAAAAAGTAAATATCGAACTTGAAGTAGATACAAACGTTGTTAACAGTGGAATGAATCCATATCAGAATATCATCTATCTAGCACGAGCAGTAGATGCATGGAGAATTTTCCCACGTTTGTTTTTAACAGTATACATCATTTTACTATATAAAGTAGTAATTTGGTTTATGGCATTACCAGCACCAAACTTTGAACAAAGTGGTTTGGTTAGTATTGTAGTTGGCGCAGGCGCCGCTTGGTTTGGACTATATACTGGAAGTAGTAAAAAGATTCCAGATCCCCAGCCACAGCAAGTGATTGTGCAACCTAGATCAAGTTCAGGCCCAAGCACAAGTTCTGGACCAGCGATTAGACCTGAAGGATAAAAAATGTATCAACACCATATTATGCTAAAGACACGGGAACCATTATGCGGATTAGACGCATTAGAATGGTATGCCATGGTTAAGGAATATGCACCTGAAAACACGGTGTATCCTTACCAATATAATGGTAATTCTGTTGCTATGGAATATGGTGTTTTTCATGAGGAAGAATTTGAACATGGGTATGCTATTCCGTTAACAAGAGATTTAACCGGAATAGAAACCATGTTCATAGTTAATGCGTGGGAAGTATGTTTTCCAGATGACTTTGATATCGAAGTAAGCAATTCTTACGAAGCAAAAGGATTGGGAGATTTTCAAAATACAATTGAATATGATATTGATGAGGATTTAAAAGAGACAGCAATAAACGCAATGTCTAAATGGGATCATAACCGTTGGGTAGATCAAAAATTATCTGAAGGTTGGAGATGGGGATCATATTTTAGTTCACAACAAAAAACACATCCAGCATTACGTGATTGGGATAATTTACCAGAAAGTCATCGCAGAACAAGACCAATCGAAAATCAAGAAATATATGATTGGCTAAAATCTGCCAATATTTTTAAATAGGAATACACAAATGTATGCAGTCTTAGATGACAAAGGTGATCTTTATAAGATCTCCAGTATTGATGATATCGAAAAAAATTTCAAGGGATGGAGATGCAATTTAGGCAAACATACACATACTATATCTACATTAGGATTAGTAAGATTTTCTTCATGTAATAATCAATCAACACATACTTGTGAGATGTCTTCCTGTCAATGGAAAAATGATATAGCGATACCAAAAGGTAAAGACGAAAATCTTTTGAATACACTAATACAAAAAGTACAAAATAATGATTTTACAGGAAATTTAACTGGTGGAACAAGTATTGTTGCTATAGGTGATTTTGAATTATTAAAGAATGACAACAAGCGTAAAATAGTTCGCTGGCATTATACTGATATATGTTATTGGAGTTGTAGTTATTGTCCGGATAGATTACATAACAAAAACATAGCTGCAGGAAAATATAACAATAATAAATTTATTATAGAGTGTGATGTAGACATAGCATACGACTATTATATATCAGGCGGAGAACCCTTTTCTAATCCTTATTTTTTCGATGATCTAAGAAGATTATATAATAAATTAGAAAATAAAGACTCTACAATAAACATAGAAACGAATGGTAGTACAATATATTCTAACTTAATGATTGCACACAAATATGCATCTTTGATTATAAGTATACATCATGAGTATATGAATGAAACATATTATAATAATCTTAAAACATTTTTAGATTATACACCATATACAAAGCCAGTCACTATTCGTATATTCAAAAATCTAATAGATAAGATTGATATGGATTTCTTTAATGACTTAAATTATAAATTCCTAACATTAGATAGTGATATGGTATTAGTTGATAAGGAATTAAGATAGTATACCCAAATGTTCCAATCGTTGACAAAGAAACAAACGAATGGACTTGACAAATTACTACATATATGTAATAATATAATATGATATTAACACATATAGGTTATAACTATGACGTTAGGTAGGGTAGGTTTTGCGTGTAAATATATGCACCATGACCAGGCACAAAAAAAGAAACTACTAGAAGATATTCAACGCCCTTACAACTGTAAGGCAACAACTATTACATGGCTTAATAGACAATCAAAAGATGTTGCAGAAGAACGACTATGGGACATCATGGTACACAACATTGAGTCGTTCAGAAAGTTAATTAGTTATGTTGGAACACTTCCTCAACAACAAAGAATGGTTAGACTTGGTAGCGATGTTCTTCCTGCTTACACTGAGCCTTCTTGGTGCTATTTTTGGCAATTACCTACTGTGGTCGGGTATCTCGAAAAGCATCTTGCAGAGGTCGGCGCCCTCGCTAGAAAACTTGACGTTAGGCTCTCTATGCATCCTGGCCAGTTTACTGTGTTGGCTTCTGACAACCCTGATATAGTAAATAGAAGTATAGAGGAGTTTGAATATCATGTCGACGTCATCCGTTACATGGGCTACGGCAAAAATTGGCAAGACTTCAAGTGTAATGTCCACATCTCCGGTAGACAAGGTCCAGCCGGTATCATCAACGTCCTTCCAAGACTGTCTCCAGAAGCACGAAACTGCATTACTATTGAAAATGATGAAATGTCCTGGGGCATCGACGCCAGTCTGGAACTTGCCGAACACGTCGCACTCGTATTGGACATACACCACCACTGGGTCGCTAGTGGAGAATATATACAACCCACCGACGATAGATTTAATCGCATAGTAGATAGTTGGCGAGGTGTACAACCTGTTATACATTACAGTGTTAGCCGTGAAGACTATCTAGTTAATCATGATCCAAACGTATTGCCTAATCATGAACTACTATTAGAGCAAGGCTATAAGAAACAGAAACTAAGAGCACACAGTGACTACATGTGGAATCATGCAGTTAACGAGTGGGCTGCAACCTTCCGTCCATATGCAGATATAATGGTAGAGTCTAAGTGCAAGAACTTGGCAAGCATACCATTTGAATCTAACTATGTATAAATATATGTATGGAATGGCAAAATATAATCACTACTAGAAAAACTACCTATACATGGTCTGATAAAGAGGTTAGTAGAGAAATTATATCTGCAATCCTTGAAGAAATGCATGAATATATTCCTAGTAAGCAAAGTAAAATGCCATATGAAATATCTGTTCTAGATTGGACTAATACAGAATTAAGAAATTGGATTTTTGAAAAAGCTCATAGAGCAAAAGAGCATAATATAGAAGAAGATATAGGAAATCCACAAGTTCTTGCCCCATGGCTTATTGCATTCAGTGCAAGACCGGATAATCAGGAATCAATAGAAAAATATTCAAATAGAGAAATATTTGTAGAAATAGGAATTGCAAGTTGTTTTGTAGTATATGCCGCACAGAGCAGAGGATTATCGACAGGATTCTGTGGTTGTATACAATCACCTTCTGAAATTTCTGATAGATTATATCATAAAAATCCAATTCAATTATTATTAGGTATAGGATATTCAGATTCTAAAGATCAATATCTTGATCCAAGGACAAATACATATAAAGATACTCCTGCTAACGAAAACTATAATCATGGAACCAGAAAACCTAAAATGGATGAGTATATAAAATGGATATAGAAAGATTAAAAGTCCTTGCAGGTATAACACCTTATCAAGGATATAAAGAATATACACTAGATGAAAATATAAGTCACATCGGAACTGAACGTGGCAAATATCAACGTGAACATAATATAGAACCAGGAACCGATGAATGGTTTCAATTATGGTTCGCAAAACCTCATCTTACCGGTGAGAAACATTATAGGAAATAAATACATACATGCGTATTAACGAAGTAGATAAAACGCTCTCACAAGCGGAACTAGATCAAGTAGAAGCCTATGCGGATAAATTATTTGCTAAGGTAGGAATTGATGTCGAGTTCACTAATCACTTCTTAGATAGACTGAATGATGAAAGAAATGTTAAACAAATTACAGCAAGCGAATTAATTCGCCTGTTCAAGCAAGAATATAAACGATATGGTAAGCCAATAGCACAGTTAGGTCCTGATGCTGAGGCAGTGATGAAAGACATGCAGACAAACATCAATATGCCATTCGTCCTACGCTGGGATCCCCTTAATAAGGAACTCGACTTAATTGCAAAAACAGTGATGCGTAAAAAGGACTTTCGCACAAGCAATCCAGAGTTTGCAGTAGAAGATTCTTCTACTGTATTGGGGGGAGCAACGCCAGGTGTAGAGAAATCTCACCTGGCCGCGTTGCAGGAAAGTGGTTCTGCTCCAGGCACAGGTTATATTCATTATGAAGAATTACAACCTACATTGGCTCCACTCAGTTCAGCATTAGGTGTTGACCTATACAAACAAGCATTAGGCAGTGTTGGTAAAAAACAGTTTAGTGGAGACATTGACGTTGCTATAGATCTAAAAAGCAAAGAAGAGATAGATCAGTTTGTAGAAAAGGTTAAAAATACACCAGGTATTGAATATATCAATCGCACTAGTGTAGTAATCACAAAGGTTAAAATCGAAGATTACGATGCTAAAAGACCAATGTACGATTTACAAAAAGATCCAAATAGAAGAGATCCTAAACCTGCACCACAACCTAGGACAGGATATGTTCAAGTAGATTTTATGCCAGGTAATGTAGATTGGATGAAGAGTTATTATCATAGTCCACATGAGCCTGGGATGAGTGATGATGGTAGATCTAGTAGATACAAAGGTGTAATTCGTAACATTATGATTTCCACTATTGCCGCTGTTTACAATAGTAAAGCAAGTGAAGAAAAAACTCCTGATGGACGCCCTATGGAAATAGAGCGTTATATGTGGGGATCAAAAGACGGTCTAGTAAGAGTAAAGCGTACTCCTGTACTACGCAAAGATGGTAACGGTTATACTGCTCAAAACAAAAACGTTATCATCGGTGGCCCATGGAAAAATCCAAATGAAATTGCAAAACAGTTAGGTATGAACAATGCTGATGATCTATATAGTTTTGAAACACTATTAGATGCTATTAAACGAAATTATGACCCTAAAGATATAGAACGAATTATTTCAGGGTTCATAGACAATCCTACAGTAAAAGATATTGGCATTCCTAGCGAATTAGCCTAATTTAAAACTAAGAGAAGAACATGAGAGATCCAAAAAAGTATTGTATTTACACCTTTAACCATCCCTTTATTGACAATGATGGTTATGTAGCACTATGCTGTAAAAACATCAAACACAAACTACCCTATCATATCAGCGAATATAGTTTAGAGTATATCTGGAACAGTCCGGAAATGCTTGAAGTTCGCCGACAGTTTGAAGCAGGCGAGGAACCTGAAGGTTGTTTTAAGTGTTATGAACCAGAACGCAGGGGTTTAAGAAGTTTTAGAACAAAAACTCTTGGGATGATGGCAGGCAAACAAGGCCAAGTACCTTTTGAAGATGAAAAGATAAGGGCATTAGATTTAAGATTAGGAAATATTTGTAATCTTAGATGTACTATGTGTTTCGCTGGAAATAGTAATCGTATCTATCAGCGATTACCTGAGATGGCAGAACATTTTGGCTGGTCCAAAGGTAGATTAGAGGCTGACTTAGAAAAGTATCAAGCAAAATACTTTAACTGGGCTGACGATGAAAAATCCTGGGAAAACATCATGAGTGTAGTTACTCCTGAACTAAAGCGAGTGTACTTGGCTGGTGGAGAACCATTTTACCTAAAGAACTTTATCAGTACAGTGGAAAGAATTGGTAATATTGCCAAAGATGCGGTTTTTGTCATTAACAGTAATGGTACAAGATTATTACGTCCACAAGATTTGGAAAAGTTTAAAGGTCATAAAATTAAGATACGACTTAGTGTGGATGGTTGGGGCAAAGCAGATGAGTTTACACGACAGGAAACTGTATGGGAAGAAAAACTTAAAGTGATGGATCAATACTATAATAACTTTAGACTTAATGTATGGGACGTCACAGCCAATGTATTTTCATTTAGACATGTAAAGCCTCTTATTGATTATGTTTATAGTCAGTATCCCGATACTAAAGTACAAATCAGACCAGTAGTCAATAAACCTGAACTAGCCCTAAGTAATATTCCTATGCAATTTAGGGAAGAAACATTAGATTATTTCAAAAAGTTTGTAACAAAAATATCTTGGGATAGCAAACTACAAGGTGTAGAACATGTTATTTATGAGTTAGAAAAACCATATATTGAAAATTTAGAAATGAAGGAAAAAATGAGAACTTTAGTTGAATATTATGAAAAGACAGGAACTGTAAGACTTTCTGACTTCGATCCAGAGTTATCGAATTGGCTTTTCGGATAAATACATATAACTAATTGTGGAGGATATACAATGGCAATTACTAAAACTTACAAATATACAACTGTAGACGGCGCAGTTTTTGAAAACATTAACGCTTTCATTAATGCATACTTACCACCTGATCATGAGGGTGAAGTCGATGGTATTACTAGTACATACACTTTAGACGAGGGTGGTGCAAGTGCAACAAGAACAATGACTTTCGCAGATGAAGCAACATACAACGCATGGAACAGTGGTACGCCTTGGTCACATGCTAATGTAACAAAAAGCATTCAAGAGTAATAATGTTAATTGAAGAAATTATTAATGAAGATGGTAAGATAGTATCTAATGTTAATACTACAGTGGATGTAAAACCTGGCGAAACTGAACGTCAGGCCAAGAAGTTCTTTGGAGGTTCTGGACATCCACAACCACTTGTTAGTAAAAAAGTTTTAAAGAACAGCGATCCCAATACGCTATATAATCTAGGATTAGCAAATGGATAAAGAAGATTGGGAAGCATATCTTAGTCTACACAAAGACAACGAAGAGAAAAGGTTGTCATTTAACCAACGCCAGGAACGTTGGCAAGAATATCTAAAAACTAAACTACCTAAAAGATCCGAAACTAGTTTCGATTTAAACAAATTTTAACATGCAACCATATAACTATTGTGTGTATCCGTGGAACTATCCTCACATAAATCATCATGGTGCCCCGGCATTATGTTGTAATAATTCTGAGCACCAGTTACCCTATAATATTAAAACAGACAGACTTGACGATATATGGAACTCACTAGAGATCCAGGAAGTCAGGGAAACTCTTGTGGGTTGGTTTTGCCCAAAGGGTTGTGAGTTCTGCTTTGATAAAGAAGCAGAGGGTGTGCGTAGTTTTAGACAAAAAGCATTGCGTGGTACATTTGGCACACACGAACCGTTTGATGATACTATAATACGAGGATTAGATTTACGTTTAGGTAATATGTGTAATCTTGCGTGTATAATGTGTAATAGTTATAGCAGTGTTCAACTATATAGACAATTACCACAAATGGCAAAACATTATGGTTGGTTGGATGAACAGGTTGAAAGACAACAAAAAGAACACAATCCAAAACTAATGGACTGGGCGGATCACGATAGTAGTTGGGAAAATATACTTGCTGGTATTGATGATAACCTTCAGCACGTTTACATGGCTGGTGGTGAACCTTTCTATGTAAACAACTTTGAAGATGTACTACACAACATGATGGGCTATGCTC
>Ga0233451_10001521_pt1 | contig 22053 bp, 6 predicted proteins | sample 011ome_29_FD_183052 | JGI IMG/M metagenome (GOLD analysis project Ga0233451, IMG submission 183052) | Coastal salt marsh microbial communities from the Groves Creek Marsh, Skidaway Island, Georgia - 011504CT (spades assembly) | ecosystem: Environmental > Aquatic > Marine > Intertidal zone > Salt... | reverse complement strand
CCCTAACAAAGCCCTAAATGACACCCTAAACGTGTAATGTGTATCGGTCGATTGCGCGCGCGCACGCGCTTATCAACCCAAATAGACACCATTCAGGCGTGAAACACACGATTACGCGTCTATTTACGAGTTTTTAATTCGTATATTGACGATGTATGCGGATTTCACGGATGTTTATTGGATTTTCTTTCAGTGAAAATTTAGGGGAGTTCCGGATTAGGGGATTGCAAATTGGGTTGTATTTAAGAAATATATCAAATGAAAATTTAGGGTTATTCCTCCTTAAAAGAAACCCAATCTGGTGGAAAGCAAATATAACAACACGCATGAGACTGATGGATGATGGACTACTCGGGTCCGTCGTCGTATATAACTGCAATAGTATACTATATCATCTACATCATCTACAGAAGAAATATATTTAAATAAAAATTTAGGGGAATTTTTCACATTTCGACGATTGCTTCAGTACACCAGAAGAAGAAGAAGAAGAAGAAGAAGAAGAATGATGAGGACCAAACGTGCGTGAGTTTGAATAACCGCAATACGGCGTGTTTGCGAAGATAAAGATGAAAACACAGACCGGATTGGAGACGAGGTTGGTAACGATGAGATTAGTCAAGAGAAGGAGAAGAAGAAGAAGAAGACAAATGCCGCTCGCGATGAGGTTAGAAAAAAGAAACGCGAATGAAGAGGAAGAAAAAGGGAAAGGCGGGATGTATTTGTGGCTTTTAGATAGAGACGGCGTGATTAACGAGGACGTCGGGTCGCCCGGGGTAATTGACGTGGACAGATTTAAGTTTTTACCTCTCGCGAAAGAGAGTTTATGGTCGATTCGAAGGAGACAGAATGTTGATGAATCAACAAGTAAAACAAATGCTGCTGTTCGCAAAGTTGTTTGTTTAATCACAAATCAAACGTGCGTGGGAAAAGAGATAATAACGGAGGAGTATTTAACAGATGTCATTCACAAAAGAATGACCGAGGAACTTTCTCGCGATGGTGGCGCAGATGCCTTCTTTGATGCGATTTTATACGAGACATCACCAGTTGAAGGCAATAATCGCAGAAAGCCGGCGCCCGGGATGGTTCTCGAAGCTCTGCAAATGTTCCCGCCTAATACACCGGGGAAAGATGGAGTGATTTTCGTCGGGGATTCTATGACGGATATGATGGCAGCTGGGAGAGCGGAAATCGAAAGTGGGCGCTCGATAACGAGAGTTTTAGTGGGCACAGGTTACGGCTCAAGAGTTTGGAGCGAGCTAGCGGAAGAAAATGAAGAGCTCATCGATGATGGTGTTTTTTACTATTACGTAGAGAGTGAGAGAAATGATGTTAACAAGGAATCAAGTTTGGATGCATTTCCCGAGGAATGCTTTCCGTTATACGTAGCGAAGGATTTGGCCGCCGCGGTTGATATTTTTTTATAGCTCGTTCGTCGATTTGATCGATACGATTAGATATGATTTGTGTTTGAATCAACCGATTGGATTCTACTTAAAGCGTTTTTGTCGGCCATAATCGCATGCGCGGTTTGTTGATATCCCAAATCGACCAGACCAGCGCGGTCGCTATGCTGAGCCAAATACCTAGCGGCATTAAAACGAAACCGGCGGTTGGTAAAACCGAGTAATATTGGTATATAGCAAACCACGCGCTCGACAAGACGAATAAAACGCCGACGGCGGATACGCCCAACATTTTCTCTTTGTTCGTGACAAAATTCCACCAGTCTCCGATGGATAAGTGCAAAACTAAGCACATGATTGGGAAGCAAAATAACTTGCCCACTTGTTCGTAGACTAATATGGAAGAAATCGAACGTAAAAACGCGATGGAGATCCAAACTACCGGGAACACTTTCGCTGGAGGCGTCCATTCCGGGCGTTTTCTTTGTTCTTTCATTTTGATTTCGGTTATCAATTTTGGTCGAGACGCGTCTAGAATGGAAAACGTTCTCGATCTCAACGCCAGGAAAGCGAAGAAGAAGAACAAAAAGACGTTTCGGATTTTTGTCATCGTCGCGGCTTTCGCCGCCGCCGCCGATGCCGCGGCTTTAACCGCCGCCTTCGATGTTCCCACCGCCGCGGACGATGTCGCGTTCCCGAAGCCACCACCAGTGACAGCGGTTAACGCAACGTCCATTGCAAATAAAACTAATCCAATCATACACGCTTCCGTAGCAATCGAAAAGATATATTTCCCGATGAGCTCAATCGAAACAGGTCCGTAGTTTTGTTTCCAATTGTTTATCCATTTTGAAGCGGATCTTGCGCGTTCCTTTGCTTCGTAATCAAAAACTGTGTGCGTCATAAACGCGGCGCCAGATTTCCCTTTCTTTCCTCCTTTTGTTGTTGAGGTGAACGAAGCCGTGCCTTTCGGTGAAGAAGATGATTGCGCGAACACTCTTCTTCTTCTCCTTGTTCTTCTTAGTAGCGCATTCCTTCGACTCTCTCTGTTCGTCGGCGAGGACGAGAGCAGAGTGTTGTTCTTCGGAAAAGTGGTGAGCGATATCATCACCGTCATCGTATTCGTATTCGTATTCGTTTTGAGGATTGAGGATTGAGGAGGTGATTTTTAAGCCACAAACGTGACAAAACAGAACACACACACTCATCATAAAACGACAACAACAAAAGATGATTTTAAGGAGGTGAAGAAGATGAAGAAGACGAAGAAGATGAACTTCTTCGAAAGAGCGGCTTCGGGCGTGAACTCGTTGCTTTTGGACTCGACAATTCGTTCGAGAGCGAGCCGAGAGCTGAGCAACGCAAAAGATAAGTTTTATTCACTCAAACTCCCGTCGTTGTTTTTGAGAACATCATCGAAATCAACAGCAGTAGGCTTTAACGAGAAAGACGACGGTTCCACCTGCGACTTACAAGTCGGCGACGGCAAACCGTATTTGGATTCGCCAGCTTTCTTGCGAACACAGTTGTGGGAGAGTGCGATGAAGAAGTACAGCAGCAAACACGGAGAAGGTGAAGTAAACGGAGAAGAAGATGAATTAGATGAATTAGTAGACGAAAGAGAAGAGAAAAGAGATACAGATGACACGGAGGATTTTGAAACCTTGATTGAGCGAGACTTGCGACGAACGTTTCCCCATCATCCTTCGTTTAAAAGCGCGAAAGGAATCAATAAAATGCGAAGACTTTTGTTGGCGTACAGAGATTATGACCCAAGCGTTGGGTACTGTCAAGGAATGCCTTTTATCGTCGGTATTCTAGCTCTGTACATGAACGAAAGTGACGCGTTCCAAACGTTGCTTTTTATCATGTCGAAATCCACTAGAAACGCGAGGGAGATATACGAAGAGAACGGAATTGGATTAAAAAGGACATTTTCGAAGCTCGAGAGTCTTTTACAATGTGAAAACAAAAGACTCAGCGCGCATTTACAGAAGTTCAAAGTAGGTCCGATGATGTATGCTTCGGGGTGGATCCTGACTTGTTTTGCGAGTGATTTTACTACGCGATTTTCGTGCCGAGTCATGGACGTGATCATAGCAAATGCGAATATGGATTTCACTTACGGCGATTTTATCACAAACGTAGCTGTATCGATTTTGAACGAGGCGACGGAAGATTTGCTCGCAATTGGAAGCGATGAAGACGGCGAAAAAGGGGAAGAAGTAGTTTTCGAGAAACTCGTTCAATATATACGTCAAGAGCCTCAACGATGGGACGGAGAGAGATTGAATCGTGTCTTAACGCTTGCGATTCACTCGCTTTCGGAGAGAGTGAAAGCGTGCAGAGAGATTGAGCGTGTCACGAATACAATCGTTTGAGTTTTACAATCTAGCCTGACCTGTATAATAGGAATAAGTACGCACTGAATGAAAAAAACATCACTACTACGCATACGTGTTGAGTAATACGCGTTCTCTTTTAACCTCTACTGAGAATATGGAAGAAGTAAGGTACCCACGGCCGTGGTACTTTTGTGAATCACTTCTGTGTCGATTTTGGGCACGTCGAGAGCCTCTGCGCACGCCGTTCTCACTCGTTCAGCAAACACTTTTAAGTTTTCATTTTCCTCTTTGCTCGGTTTCATCGATGGTAGAAACGTAACCTTGAGCGGATTCGTTTTAGCAAGGAGCAGATCTGCGAGTGATTCAAAACGCTTCGGATACAGTCTTCGTACGAAATGTGTAGCTTTTTCGCGGCGGTGACCAGCTCGGTTCGAGCTAGAGGAAGAAGAAGAAGAAGAAGAAGAAGAAAAGAGTAAAGTGACAGGCTGCACTTTTTGTCCTTTAGCGAAAAGGTTTTCGTCGAATTCTAACACGTGAGTAAGACTTGCGCGCCCTGCAACTTCGGGGAAGTATATGGTCGGGAGTCGTCCAGAAATCAAAGCCAATAACTTCTTCATTCGGTGAACGTATTGCTGTCGATGCGCAAACGTCTTACCGAAAAAAATCTGATCTGATCCGACGGCATCAACGATTGTTGCCTCGAGTGCCGTCGTCGACCTCTCATGCAACAGAGTTGGCGGCGCCGCCGAAATGAATAAAGGGATGGATCGTCGCAAGTACTGCACGAAGAAAAGAATCTCAGAAATCCGAGGTGCGTTGGAAACGACAACCAAGGGCGTGCTGTGAGAATGAATGTCGATATTGGCGTCTCTTTCGCACCCTTCGATCGTAATTTCTGAATGACCCAGCGCTTTCAACATAACCTCGCACAGAGAGACGGTAAAATACACGTGCAATCTTTTTGCCTTTTGATAAAGACGGTTCAATCTTTTGTCGTCGCTTCGACGATGTTTCTCCTTGACACCGCCAGTATTTATTTTGGTGTCGCTTAACAGGACAACTTCTCTCGTTGTCCATAAGAATCTTTCTCGCAAGGCACTATCGACGCTTTCGGCGTTATTGCTGTTGTTGTTGTTGTTGTTGTTGTTGTTGTTGTTGTTGTTGTTGTTGTTGTTGTTGTTGTTGTTGTTGTTGTATTTCCGGAAGGATGAGTATCTGTATAGCGTCGTGCGCCTTCGCTCATTCAAGAAACGCACGATAACGGCGTAAGCTCGAGTCGAAACGTACAACGCGGCGAAAGAGAGAAGGAAAACTACCACTCGAAACGCAACGAGGAATACCGTCTCGTTTTTTTCCGTGGCGTTCGAGTTATTCTTCCTCCTCCTTTGATTGGATTCGTTTTCATCTCGCGACGAGCGACGCCGATCGTGGTTCTCTTGTTCCTGAGCGTCTAATGTCATTTCCACAACGCACGTGAGAGTGAGAGCGAGAGCGAGAGCGAGAGCGCGTGTGAGTCTATAGAGATACGCGCTCGCGTATTTTTTTTTCCCTTTCTTTTCCAAGAAAGAGAGAGAGATTTGGAACACAGAAAATAACTACCAGTAAGAGTACCGTACGAGAGCCTTTTTAATATCACAAAACTAAATGTACTACTGTAAGTTGATATTTTTTCAGCAAGCCACTAACATTCATTTGTATAATCTCAACCAGACGGCGGAGGGGTAGGAGGAGGCGCACGCGAAATTCCTGGAGGAGGACGCGAAAGTACTTTCACGCCAGGGGGCGGGCCTCTAGATGTGGGATTTACCTTGCTTCCTGTACTAACGCTCTTCCTCAGTATCGGCACCCCCGGCGGTGGACGAGATCGAGTGCTGCCACCGCCAGGGGGCGGATGAATCGTTTGCGCAGACATAGATTGCTGAGGAGTTATTACTGATCCTGGTGGATGGTGTTGATGTGTTGATGGCGGTTGGTATGTTTGCTGCTGTTCTTGCTGCGGTAGCGGCAGCGGCGGCGGCGATGACGAATCAATCTTTGATGGATCGTTGATCGAGGGTGGAATAGTGCCGACTTGCGCGCCTCGAGCATTTTTGGCCCACGCCGGCGGCTTTGTTTGCTTTTTCTTCGCGCCAACGGGAATGATTGGTGGAGGAGGCACAATCTCTCCACCTTTTATTTCTGCATCCACGTCCCCATCGGTGTTGTTCAATCTCTGCTCTTGCATCGGAGAAGTCAGCGTTAATGCTCTGTCAAGTTGCTGTATTGGAGGATTCTGTAAGATTGGTACAACAGATGATGATGACATATTCGTTGCCGTTGCCGTCGTTGCGTCCACGCCACCACCACTACCACCGCCCATTGCTGTCGCGCGAGGTGAGGTAGCTGGCGAGGGTACGAAAAGGTTTGCGCTCGGAGGAATTGAGCCTGCTGTCGGACTAATCGCCGTGTTATTGATTTCGCCGTGCGGCGCACCAAACTTCGGCGGAGCCTTATACGCGTCGTCGTTATCCCTCGATGATACGCCCGCAGTCGCTAAATCTCCCATCATCGTTGGCGGTGGATGTTCGCCTGAGCCGGGTCTCCCGATTAAAGTGTTGCTCGACAAATCATGCTTCATTCCACCTCCTGACATACCATTCCCACCACTGGCGGTGCTGTCGCCAGAATTATTACGATCCAGATGATGATTACCGGCATTCATACCTCCGCCACCATTGTTTGCAACAGTTGTGGATCCGGGAATAAAAGGGACACTTTGAGCCGAAATATCATTGCTGAGAGATCCAGCGACTCCTGCATTCGGTGGTATCATTGGATTCATAATCATCGCGGAAGCGCTCTGAGTTTGCTGGTACCGCTGTTGTTGCATTCCAGCACTTCCTCCACCGCCAACACCAATCGACTGTTGTGGAGGAGGCGCGGTGCCCATCTTTGTCTGATCGTTTCTACCATTCGTATCGCCACTGAATTTATTGCTATTGTTATTTACAGTCCCGGTAGATTTCTTCGAATCATTCAATCCCAGAAAGCTCGAAAAGAAGCTCATAAAAAAAATCGTCGTCAGAAACGGCGGCGCGAAAACAATGACTCTCACGCTTTGTCGTATGACTACCTCGTCACGAGCAAAGCTCGTCTTGAAAACCTTATCGACGTATCGTTCGAGGAACTCTTGAAGTTTTCCCTCGCACTTTTCTAGAATTTTCGTTAATTTTACTCCTTCCTTTGACTTCCACGCTTTGCTTGTGGCTTCGCTAAGCGCAACAGAGAGAATGTTCAAAAACTTACCGAGATAAGGTTCCAAAGGCTTGAGTGCGACTACGATTTTATCTTTAGTCGCGAGAACAGAGTCTGCAAAGGACGAGGACGCATTGTTCCCTGCGGTTTCTTCTTTCAAAACTTCATTCTCATTGAATTCTTTTTGCTCTCCGATTTCTTTCACTTCGAAATTATCGACATCGTTGTCGACGCCTTCGACTTCCTCAGCAATATCTCCTCTAGATTCATCATTTTCGGCGTGCTCTGTCTCTCTTCCATTCGCATTTATTGCATTCTCTTCTTCTTTTTCTTTACGCGCATACTCGGCGTCGTTCTTCTTCTTCTTCTTCTCCTCCTCCTCCTCCTCCTCCTCCTCCTCATAATCATCTTTCTCTACTTCTTTTTCTTCCATATTACCTACCTTTTCTTCCTCCTCTTCGTCCACGTCGTCGCGATCAACCTTGGCATCGGGCGATGCTGATGAAGGCTCACTTTCACGCGTATCGTCGTCGTCGTCGTCGTCGTCATCATCATCATCATCATCATCAACACTATAAAACCCGCGCATATTATTATCACCATCATCAGTGGAAATGTCATCACCAGTGGCCTCATCCGCTGTTTCGTCGACAGAGGACTTCTCTTCTTCGCGGGGTGCGTCTTCTTCTTCCTCCTCCTCTTCTTCTTCTTCTACTCCTTCCCCTCCCTTATTAGCGGCGATTACAGATCCAGACGACGATAATAACTCTTCCAACTTCCTCATCTTATCCTCGTATTCCACCTTTAGTTCTTCCAACTGCCTGTCAAAACTTCCTTTCTGTTTCTCAGCTTCGCTCGCGTTTGCTTTCGCCTCTTCGTACAGTCGCGATATGCGCTCAATTTCTTCTTTCGAACCTTTCAGCGCTTCTTCGTTTCGCTCCCTCGCTTCTTTTGATTCTTTCGACAACGATCGAATTTCCATCAACTCTTCTCGCAATTTCTTCAACTCTTCACTTTGCTTCATCTCTTTCGCGTTTCGTTCTGTAAACGATACCTTCAAATCTTCCTCTATTTTCGTCTTTTCATCGACAACTGCATCGCGTTCGCTTTTCACGCGTTCAAGTTCTTTCTCGTGAGCAGCCAGGGTGTCTTCGATTCTCTTCTCCAGCTTTCCACTCTCCGATTTCAACTTATTGTGTTGTTCGAGCAGAATGTTGTGCTTTTCGTGAACTTCGGACATTTTCGTAGACGCTTCGTCGCGCTCTTTCTGCGCAGTTTTCAAATCGGAAATGTGTTTCTCAATTTCTTCTTCGTGTTGCTTCTGTAACACGGCGATTTGGTCCCTGTGCTTCTCTTTTTGCGAAGAAAGTTGTTTGTGGTGCTGCATTTTCATCTCTTGAATGCTACTGTCGTTGCCATCAACTTCGGCGGCGGAGGAGCGCGGCGGCGGTGACGCGTGCGTTGCTTGTTGTTGTTGTTGTTGTTGTTGTTGTAACAAATCGAGCTCTTGCCGTTCTTCTCTTTCGCGTCGCTCTCGTTCTTCTCTCGTTCGCACAGTTCGTTCGTTTTGCGTTGGCGCATTTTCTTCTACTTCTTCTTTGTCTTCTTCATCTTCTTCTCTTTCGTCGATGTTCTTGTTATGACCACCATCGGAGGCATCATCGTTCGCACTCAGCGTCCACCCCGAGGGTTCTTCCCATTGCGTTTTGCCCGTCGCTTCTTCTTGGAAGTAAAACTTTCCAGACTGATCGTCCGTCCAACGCATCCATCCGTTTGAACGAACAATCGTCATCATCGATTCTTCTTCTTCGTCTTCTTCTTCCGCGCTCGCGAAGAGTAAAAAAAAACCTCCTCCTCCTCCTCCTCCTCTTCGTTGTTTCTCGAACGCCGCCGCCGCGCCTCGTTCGTTCGTCAACGATGACGCAACGGAAGAAGAAGAAGAAGACAAAGACAAAGACGAAGAAGACGAGCGCGGAAACGACGTAAACGACGATTTTGGATTTTGAGAAGACGAGAACGAAAACAGAAGACATGAAAGTGCGAGGACGACGACGTAGTCGTGGTAAAGACGGACGAGGAGAGAACCAGAAACGATGATGGTGGCAACACCATCTGCGCCCCTTCCCGAGCGTTTCTTCCTCCTCCTTCTCTTTCTCCTCTCTCCCTCCTCTTCCTCCTCAAAGTTCATCTTTTTTTCTTTTTTTACGAGCTCGCGTGGAAAGTTCTATTTTATTATGAACAAAAGTGGTGTGATGGTATCGTTCTGCGACACTTTTGTGCGTGCGAGATGGTTACATTTTGTGTTGTTGTTATGATGTAGTAGAATAATAATAATTTGTTATTTAATAAATACTTTCTTCGCGTATTTCTCTTTCAATCGAACGACCGGGGTCGTGTTTAAATTTTTTCGTGTATGTACATGTTCACAATATGTATATTTCTTTCGCGCGCCGTACAGCCGACAAAGTCGCGAGTTTAATTGTTTGCTTACTCGCTCGCTTGCTTGTTTCGCTTTTATTCTCTTCTCAAATTACGGATCCATACGCTGGCTGTTCCGGAATGGTGGATTCCAATAACGGCTTTTTGTCTTCGTAGGGGCTATCGCCATCGATGGAAGTCACGATCGGATGCGATATTCTTCGCGCTATGGTAAAAGCGATCGTCGCAGAGACGACCGTCGTCGCGAGAATACCGGCGAGAAGTGTAGATGGAGCAAATGTAAAGAGATTCGACGTCGCGATCTCGTCTTTCACCACGCCTAGTTCTGACGATGCAGCGTTCTTTCCCTTCACGCGCTCGTTTTGGGTGTCGGTTTTATTCCTCCTTGAACGTTTAGAGTTGCCGACTGCGGCTGCAGATTTGGCCGCCACCGCGTTTGTTGAATTAAGAGACGACGAGACCACAGCCACAGTTGCACTCGCGGAGCAGAAATCGACGTCAAAGGTCATCTTCGCAACAACGTTACCTCCTACGTCAGTGAGACCGCTAGTGCTGTTTTTACCAACGATAATTTGATATTTTCCCTGGTTATCCAAATCGCTCGGTAACTGCATCGTCCACGCATTTATTTTGTCTTCAATGCATCGAAAGGAATATTGCAAAAGGATTGTTGTCCAATCGATCACTTCTTCGGTGGTATTCCCGTCGCAGTCTTCAATCCTCGTGACTTGATAAATCTCTTCGTCGGTTTTCAGTTGAGGGCAAATTACAGGTTCAGTGTACTCGACGACGAATAACTTGTCCATCACGCTGAGAGCAATTGGCTTTGGCGAAGTCACGTCGACGACAAGATTCAAATTTTCTTTCGTCGTGGATCCAAACACGGACATTGGGGCCGTTGAAGCCCCACCAGAACAGAATATTTTTGCCCGAATCTCCCACGATCCATCGCGAAGGCCGTTCATGAAGTACTGTTTGGTCAAATTCCAAGACAAACCACACCCGGAAGTCGAATGTCCGCAAGTCACATCCGCGGAAGCTTTGGAATCGTCCCAGGCGCTAATCCATTCACCGATACCAGGTCGTCGAAACTGCACGCGAACAAACTCGACGTTCGGGTGCACGAGATGGTCTTTGTTCACGTCCCATCCGCCTCTAACGGTATCACTGGCTTCGTATTTATCGGATGTCCAAATATTCAACGGGTTTGGATTCATGACAGATACGTCGAGAACATCTGAAGTTGCACCGCTCGCGATGTAATACAGATACTTATTAACCGTGGTTTCGTCCCATGCAATTTCGGGGCACTCGCGCTGCCACTTGATATCGTCGAGTGAATACGCGTCCGAAATTGGATTGCGATAGAGTAAATCTCTCGACATTTGCCACTCGCACTCGCTCACGAGTTTAAGGAAAATACCTGTATATTCATTAGATAGATTCCCTTTCTCCACGCTCAGAGTGAGTTTAGTGTTGATTGAATTGCCGGTGTCGTCCGTAGACGGCACGTCGTGCAAAGGTAACAAATCACCAAACGGACGCAACTTGGTGTTGTCGCCGTTGATGGAGAATTTCAAATCGAGCATGTTGCCGCCAGAAAAAGAAGAACCACCATTCGTTTCGGTCGAAGTTAAAAGTAAACCATAAATGTGACCTTCTCTGTAAGGCGAATCGTTGGTAATGATCACGTCGAACAGCGCAGGTTTTCCGGGAAGGACAAAGTAGTTATCAGACCCCGCGGCGTGTTTCGCCTCAATTCCCAAGCCCGATTCTCGCCACATCGTATTTGGTTCGCCCGGGCATTTGGACGAGCCACCGATTGTTCTGAACAGAGGAGTACCGAATCGCTTATCGTTGGAAACTTGAATCACAAACTTGTCGTAAGGATCATCGTCACCGAGCGTATACGTGACTTCCATTTCACCGTATTTTGCCCATGCCAGAACTTTCTCTTGCCCGATACTTTTTCCGTAAGTGTCTGCGAACTCCGCTTCAAGCTCCCAAAATCCATACGCCATATTAAAATCTGTAGAAGCTGAAACGCTCCCTTCAGCTTCCATCGACCACGAATAGCCATAACTGTCGATGTTACTCTCGATGGATGAAGAAAACTCGAGGTTATGGCCACCGCCAGAGAATGAGAGATACACGTCTTGCTTCTCCTGATTAGATATTGTGGGTGTAGATTTATAGTCTCCACTATCAAGGTCTCCGGTTTCCAAAAAACCAAATTGAGCTTGACCGCCAAATAAAGATGCATCAACCATGGAGGAGTCCATATTTCCAATAGAATCAGGAAAAGTCGCCTTCATCTCTTCTGTCTTGGCATATTTGCTCATGCCGCGACTCCAAAGACCTTCGTCCTTGTCAGGATCATCTTCGTTGGAGTTGAAAAGATTTCGACCGTCGTCGCCAGTTCCACCGGGTTCGTACGAACTCAGCCACTTATCGCTCTTCGTCGGGAACCATCGGCCGTTCGGGTCGTGCGACTCTTCACCAGTACCTTCGACGATGATCTTTACTTTGTCATCCAAGTATGCCTCTGGGTTAGGGTTCACCATTCGATCAGCTACTGTCCCCATCACTGCAGCAAGAGGAATAAGAGGCGCCATGACAGACGATGAGGCTAAAACCCCGGTACCACCAAACGCCGCCAACCCACCAGCCGTAAAGCCGGATACAAGCGCATATGCATTGGCTTCTTGACCTCCATCGTTCTTCCAAGCATCCGTTCTTCTTATTTTTGGAACACCGTGAAGAGGTGCGTTATCCGATGGAATTGAATCCCACACTTCGCTGAGTTCCTCCCAATCCTTCTTCGCGGTATAATCGGGAGAAAGATCATCGTTTTGGGTATACGCTCCGTAAACACTCGTGATGAGAGGTTTCGAAATTTGACCATACACGGAATCATCCGAGGTGAACGGTACTCTCATAGCATCGAATTTACTCTCGATTTCTGTTATTTCGGCTTCCTTGTCTTCTAAAGCGTTCAACCCTTCAGGATTGAAATCCGGAGAGGACCATTCAAGCGTTCGTTTCCAGTCATTTAGCGCATTCTCAAGACGCGATTCCCACGTTCGTCTAATAACAGAGTTGTTGGAGGTTGTGTCATCAATATCGGTATCGGTTATATCAGATGTCTCATTGTTCGTAACTGAAATCAAATTTATCAGTTCCGGTAAAATCTTGTACTCAATCGAGAACACCGTCATGACGTACGTTGTTGGTTTTCGACCTTTCCATTCGATGATTGGAACCACTCCTAAACAGTCAGAAGTGTCATCTTGGAAATCAACCTTATCGGACCTCACGTACACAATTTCGAATCCTCCGCCTAGGATTACATCTCCCGGACGTCCTGGGATGGCTGGGTCTTGAGAAGATTCCAAATTTCTGTCTAGAGTCATGTGAAAGTCCCAGCCGTTGTCTGTTTCGCCACTTATCGTTACAGTCGGGCCTTCTTGAGCGTATCCACCGTGTCCTCCGAATTCCACTCTTGCCCCATTTGAATCTGTCATTATTTCGCCGTTGAGATAGCCTGATCCTGCAGCAATCCCGCCTTTTAAACTTAATTCTGCATCTGCTCCAGCTGCAAAACCCCACTCGCTTGTTTTTTCTGCCGCTCGAGTGGTTGTCAAACCCATCTCTAAATCTATTTTCGTTCCTTTCGAGATGGAAGAGAATGAGTTACCCCCGGGAGGGTCGTGTACGACGGTATACACTAAACCTTGAACCGGCGCGGTCGCGTAAAATTCAGAGTTAGATACGTATCGATCTTCAGGTTTACCACCCTCGCCGCGAGTCTTCGACGTCAACACGACGAGCTCTCGTTCGACGGTCATCGACGTAATGGCCCACCCGTCGTTCCGCTCAATGTGCGCCGAAAACGAGCGTCGATACGGCGTAACGAGGTTGGGAATGGCACTGCCTGAAAATATTTCGCGGGAATATTGCATATTGCCGAAATCAACGAATCCCACGTTTTCATCCCCAGTCGCCAAAACTGATGAAAATTTACACTCCTCCGACGGGGCTTTACTCGGATGGCACGCATTATCACCCCCCGTGATTCCATCCTTTATTTCCACCACGATATTTGTGGTGCTGCTCTGAAAATCAGAGCAAGTTGTGAAAGTGTCTCCTGTCGATGTGTAGTGCGCCTCGAAAACTTTTACGCCGACGCGTTTGCTCGCGTCGATTGTGTGTACATTATCTCTCATTGTTGTGCCAATTAAATAATTCGATGTTAAATCTCCTTCGTCTGGATCTGTATTCGAACTCAAACATGCCTCCGAGCTACTCGAAAGCGCGTGAAAGATAGTTGTAGGCGCATTGGTGGTGCCTCCTTCTCCTCCTCCTCTATCTTCTCTGGTGATCACACTACACAGATAACCGTGATACTCGTATCTGTTCGTAGCCACAGTTGTGCTCTCTAAATCCAACAATAAGACAGTTTGTACGAGCATGTCTCTATTTCTGAAATATTGCATAATTTCCGTACCCGCCTCGCACGTCGCGCCAGCTCCAACAGTAGTAGCACGAATAAACGCAACATCCATTCTAGAGACGTCCGGAGCCATTTCGATTTGAATGTAATAATCCATAGCGGCGTACGGCCAAGTTCGTTCATTACCATTACACGTACCAACCGAACCATCTACGCATTGCCAAGCTTGAATGTCATCGTAAGTGACGACGGCAGCTGCTCCGCAGCCGTTCGCCGGGGTAATCAAAAGTTCATATTCTTCATATTGCGAATCACATGAACCCGCGTATAAACCTATATCCACGGATCGCGTCGAAGTGTCGAGAAAGACCAAATTTTCACCGCCTACCGCAGCCGCTACTTCGTAATAACTCGATGAGGAAAAGGAACTACCTTCTCCCGGAGCAGGAAACTCTTTTGGATCTTGTGACACGCATTTATCATCACTTTCTTCGATATCTACTGAATTTCCAACGTAGCAAATTGTATGCCCAAGAACATCTTGGTCTCCTCCGTGGACGACAAACGTACGACCCTCACCTATCGGCACCCCAATTTCAAACCGACCCGATGTATCAGAAAAGTACGTTCCTTCGTGCACGTAACCTTGTTCACTTGTGTCATAACTATAGGCTTGAATTTTCGCAAACGGTAAACCGCACGCGTACCCTTGCGTTTTCCATGGTTCAAATATCACTATACCGTTGACTTTGACGGCGGAATCATCCGAGAAATCTTTTTCACAGACTCCATTGTTCGCGCAGGAAACGTCCTCGGAAGAAGATTGAGAATTCTCTTCTTCGGATCCGAGACGTGATATCGACTTGGATTTTCGGCCGAGCGAAGCCGGTTCTTCGTCATTCCCTGCTTGATTTTTTGATTTTTTCTTGTCGTATTGATGCACCAAATCCGACATCTGCTCCACGGCATTCACACTGATGGGATTGAACGCGACGCGCGAGATTAAGCTGGCAAAACTCAGCGCGTCACCTGATACTGATTTATCGAAGCGAACGCGTGTCACGTTATTGCCGATGACCGGGATTGCGTGTGCGGAAGATTGCGGAAGAATCGGTTGGGCACTGTTTGAAAAAACAATCGAATACAAAGCGTCTTGCTTCTGGAAAGTAGGTTTTCCGAGGCGAATTTTCTCCCCGCGCTCGGCGTAGCTTGAATACCAAGTATCCCACGATTGAGTAAGAACTGGCACCGAACTCGAGAACGTCGGTATGAAAGCCAGTCGATCGATTACGCCGTCGCGGTTGTAAAGCAAATCATAGTGGTTCGCGCAGTTTTTCATCTTCTTCATGTCCGTTTTTAACCAAAGCTTTACAAGATTCACACTGTCCGGCGTTGGTCCGGGGAATTGTCTTGTTTTGAACTCTTTGAACGCTCCAACTGCGTAATACCAGGTACTGTGGCCAATGCTTCCGTCGAGGAAGGTCGAGGAACCCTCGTTATATTCCAAACCTTTGAAGACACCGCCCGTTGCATCGGGTTTTTGCGAGTATAGATATTCGACTCCTTTCGAATTCAGAGCCGCTGTGAATCCCCGCGCGTAAGCCATTTCGCCGGTAAATCCACGAGAGGTGCTAACGTCAGGTCCATATGCTCTCCCGATGAGTAATTGCTTATTCGATCCGCTGTACGCGTATTTCCCTCCAGATCCACTCTTTTTCAGTACCCCGTCTACGTAGATGCATTTCGTAAACGAGCCTGAGTTTTCGTAGGTGAATACTAAGTGGTACCAAACGTCCAGGCTCGGGGTGAAATCGTAATTAAGATCATCGCCACGAAAACCAAAATATATACCTTTCCCAGGTCTTACTCCGATGTGAAGACCTGAGCGCGTGCTGCCCTTCCCGTGTCCAAAAATATATTGGTTGGACGGAGAATCGGTAAACATCACGTACGCTTCTAAAGTGAAACCGCGAAAACTCCTCAAATCGACTTTAGGAGTCTTGATGACGCTCGCAAACGAAGCTTTACTTCCGAAGTGTCCGCACAAAGATTCAAATACGCCGAATGTTGGTTCAGCTTTGATACAACCAGAACTGCTTAAATACGCGTCGCCAATGGAAGCGTCCGAGGAAGAAGTGTCTTTCACAACTGTTCCCGAGACAAAGGACGGGGCGTACTCAAACATTGCGTTGATAACTTCGCATGAACTCGCGGGACCGTCGTTTGCGTCCTCGCAATCGTGCATCGCTTGGAATGCGTGTGCGTATTTGAACATGCCTGCGTGCGACGTGACGCTATCATCGTTCCAACCGCCAACGAAACCGGTGAAAGCACGCGCGTCTTCAAACATTCTCGACATATTTGTAACTTTAGAAACGTCCCATTTCGAGATGTCCTGGTTGAAAGAGTGAGCTTTATAGAACATGTAGTCCATACTCGTGACTTTAGAAACGTCCCATTTCGAGATGTCTTGATTGAAAGCGTACGCTTCATAGAACATGACGCGTACATTCGTGACTTTAGAAACATCCCAACTGCCAATATCTTGGTTGAACTTTTTCGCTTGGCGAAACATCTGATACATGTTCGTGACTTGCGAAACGTCCCACTTTGAAATGTCTCGATTGAAAGATAAGGAACCTTTGAACATGCCTTCCATACTCGTGACTTTAGAAACGTCCCATTTCGAGATGTCCTGGTTGAAAGCGAAAGAATAATAGAACATGTAGTCCATACGCGTGACTTTAGAAACGTCCCATTTCGAGATGTCTTGATTGAAAGCGTACGCTTCATAGAACATGACGCGTACATTCGTGACTTTAGAAACGTCCCAACTGCCAATATCTTGGTTGAACTTTTTCGCTTGGCGAAACATGTAATTCATATCTGTGACTTTGGAAACGTCCCAGTTTGAGATATCTCGATTGAATTCGGAAGCTTTGTAGAACATCTTCCACATAGCTGTTACAGACGAAACGTCCCAATTCGAGAGATCGCCGTTGAAAGATGATTTTCCACTAAACGCCTGTCCCATACTCGTGACCTTGGAAACGTCCCAATGCGGCATTGGACCAATCTTATTATCTGCGCCGTACTGGTAACACAAACCATCGACTGGAGATTCGCTCAGACATCCGTTAACGTGCGTTTGGAAGTCACCGTTCGCTATCGCGCCGCAAAACTTTAAATCTCGATATGTAGTCCAAGACGACCAGCCAGTCAAACACCCTTTTCCACCTCCGCAGCCAGAGGTGTATCGTATCCCTTCACAGCCGCCTTTGTCACATTTGTGTTTGTAAGAAACCGCGGTGCAGCCGCTGCATGCGCCGCATTTCGCGACAGCTTCGTCGCTGGATATACCGGACGTAGGAAGTGTAACGCCGTCATCGCACGTCGGGACTGAAGGATTTTTGAGGGCCCACCCGTTCGCGCGATTTGAGCAATGCTTTTCTCTCTTCGTTGGTAAACTCTTCGTCGCGCCGAGAGACGCTCGATTTCCGTTTTTGAATCCGCTCAAAGTCTCAGAACCGAGAAGTCGCCTTCTCCCAATCTCGTCCGACGCGCTTGAATTGTTGGTGTCCGCATGAGGTGGATATACTTCTTTTGAAATGAAATGTGCGGAGCGAGTCGCCGATCCGAGCGCGCTTGATAGTCCCGAGCCGATTTGGGAGGAAGATTTCGAGGATGCGAGTTTCGACCACGTAAAATGCTTGTAGTTTTTTATGACCGTGGTTGAAATTGACTTATACCCATCCACGCCTCGTTTCGTACTCTCAGCCGGATTCGAAGTTTGGCGCCAGATGTACGATTGTTCTTTTTGCGGATATTCAAGTTTGAATTGAAACCCGCCGTATGAACTAGACTTGCCGTATTTCGAGATTTCGTCGAGCCTTGAATACTTTTTCTCCGTCGAAGGCGAGACGCCAAAATGTTTCGCTTCGTCAGAATTTAACCAAAAGTCACCCTCGGAACTGTCGTGCTTGAAAATTAAATAATATCCGTCTTTATCGACTTCCGCGTCGCAAGGGAGAAATGATTTTGTTTCAGCAGCGCCATCCGCGGAAATTTTGATCGGCTCATTTCCAGATACTTTCGGTCGAATAACGTCGAAAGAACGAATGTTTTTCATTTCCTTCGATGAGTACACGAGCCATGGCGTTCCTGAAACGTATCCATATCGCATCAAACGGTTCGCACGAGCGTATTCGGCATCGTCCAAGTCGCCGTCGCCGTTCGTATCGAAAGTTGCCCAAACTTCATCCGTAACGATAACTTTCGTATTCATAAACGCGCTTCTTTGCGTGCTCACGTACTCGGCGAACTCTAATCTGTTCATTCTTCGTTTCAGCTCGCACGACGATGGTGGACCATTTGTGGCGCTCGTGCAATTCGTGAATTTCGCTTGAAAGGATATCGCACCTGCAAAAGCGTCCTCGGAAGTTACCGAAGAAGATAATTTCCAATCTTTCAAGTGTTGATTGAAGTTCACGGCATCGCGAAACATCTCTCTAATATCCGTAACTTGAGAAACATCCCAATCGGACAAGTCAGCGTTGATTTCCGCGTTGCCTTTGAATAAGCCGTTCATAGTCGTGACGCGTTTCACGTCCCAACTCGGCATTGGACCAGTGTTACTGCTGAATCCGTACCTGTAGCACATTCCATCTTTCGGCGCTTCTGCGAGACATTCGCGCACGTGCAAATGGATGTTCTCATCCGTGATTGCAGTTGCTTTGACTTTGCTCAATTTACGCCAAAACTGAAAACCCGACCATTGTTTATGAGCGCCGTTCCCACCAATTTGTCCATTCGTGAATCTGCACCTCTTCGTCTTCACATTTCTGTCGAACCCGGCGCAGTTTCCACATTCTGTGCATAACTTTGCGCATATGTAAACGTCGTTTTCTGCGTCGTCGATTACTACTTCACGAAGTTCCGAGCCGTCTTTACATTTACAAGGTTTAATTGTGCTAAACGCGCCGTTTCCTTTGTCGTAGTCTCCGTAATACGGAGCAATCAATGCGCCGTCGTATACTTCCAGAGCGATAATGGCGGTTTCCGGTACCCTTATTTCCTGATTCTTAGAAGTGTCGTGCGAATGAAAAAAATCTTTGTGATAAATAGCGTCGTACACGTCTGTTTGGTACGCCTTTACGCTGACGTGCGTCTTTTTTGGCGTCAAGCCGCTCGCGTCCATAATTTCAATCTCGTAATGTCCATCCTCGTCCGTAAACGACGAATACGGACAGTCCATGATTCGTCCTTCGACGATAATTTCGGCGACTTTGATCAAATCATTGTTCTTTTGAAGGATTGTTACGAATTGGCCGTTAAAAGAGGTAACGGTCGTGCCGACGCACGCGTATTTTTTTTGTTTGGACTCCTCCTCTGCTTCGCCCGAAGACTTCACCGGTTTGCATGACGAACCTTTCGTGCCCACGTTTTTGTTGTCTTTCGGATCGTCGTAGTCGAGAATTCGAACATCGAGATTTGCCGCGTTCACCGCGTCGACGCTGGTTTCCTTCGCGAATTCCACCGTGACGGTGGAAACGGCGTAAAAACTCATCAAATCGATTTTAAAACTCTCCCCCGACGTCAAAGTAGAAAACGAGTCTGAAAATCCATCCGTTATTTGAAAGCCGGATACAACTTTATCAGGATTCGAATGTATAACCATCATGTGAGACGCGAGGTTACTCGAGGAGCGATGCGAAGTTTGCGCCGACGCGCTACTAGGAGAAGTAATCGTAGCGCACACGCGAACGTTGCGCACCGGAACCATTTCATTTCCAGCGACGTAAATCGAGCCCTCTAACGTGCTTCTCCAAGGCGACGTTATGGTGACGGGATCGGAAATTTCATCGAGAGTCTGTGTTTTAGGATACTTCGTTCGAATCGCGTACTCCCAGACGGCCCCCGGTGTCTCTATCGCTTCGTAGTCGAAGAATGTGATCGAATTGAATTTTGAAGCGCATCCACTCAAAGATGAGTCAATGAGAACGACGGAATCATAAATTCCTTTTGCGCTCCCTTCGGAGACTGAACGACGAAGAACTTCGAAACCAATCTCGTCCAAAGCGGTATCTCTGAACGAAAACAACATTCCTTTGTTTGATGGCGTCAGAGCGAGATCTATCGCTGCACCGGTGAAGAACAAAGCCGTCGCGCACGGCGGAACGGCTGATATTTCTGATGCGTCGTCGTCGTCGGCATAGTGAGCAACAATGCAATACGTTCTACGACTTTGCGGATTCGCGTATCCGAGCTCTGCGCAACCTTTGGTGCGACCGCATTGCGCGATTGCCTTTAGCATGGCAGGACTGACGACGCCTTGATAAATTCGAAAGTCGTCATACATTACCAACTTTGCATAAAACACTTTTGGTTTCTCTTGAAAGTGCGGAAAGTCAACCATGTTATGATCAAAATCTTTCATCGAAGCTTTTTCGTCACCGTCGACGAATACGCTCAAACCATAAACACCGTTAATTGTCATTGCGACGTGGTGCCACGTCCCGGATGCGATAGAATTCTTACCTGATTTTATGGTCTTTGAGTTATCCGTATACTTGTTGTCAAACAGCTGCTGATACCCTCCGATCACTTCATTTTCACCCGAATCATAAGAAAGAATCACTCTGTTGACGTAAGTTCCATCATTCGTGTTTCTCAAGAATAAACTTCCGTCTGACGATTGTTCTGTGCTCGAGTCCAATAAAAACCACATCATGATCCCGCTCGATGAAAGAGCGCGCCTTGTACCATACATAAATTGATTGAATCCATTATTCTTCCGTTTCGCGCACTTGATGCCGTCGCCGCACGCTTCAATCGTGAATCCGTCTTTCCATTTGTTCCCGTCGTACCCGTTGTTACCTTGAGTACTCATAAACGGTAAATCGTTGTCGTCAAAGGTCAACTGTGCGACCAGAGTCACTTTAGAATCTCCCGTTCCGACGGCTGGCCGAATATCCGTTAAAGTTCGAACGGCGGCGCCGTTGAACTTTTCGTATAATCTTCCGTCCGCGTACGCGCACTGATAGTCAGAATCGCCCGGTACCTTGGAATAGTCCCAGGAAACTGAAACCAATCCTTTTTGGGCTTCACATTGCGCCGCGGTCGTCTCTTCTCCGGCTCTCGAAGTTGGGTAGGTTGCGCTACGAATGTAAATCGGCGATGATTTGGCCGCGTTTGCTTCGGAGTCGATTGAAAAACATCGAGTCGGAAGCTGCGCGGATTGAATAATTTTCGATAAAAGGATTCCGCCTTGGTCGGAGAAATCCGTGGTGGTTTTCGCCACGTGCTCCAAATATCCCGTGTCCACGTCGTGCGCTGAGAACGCGGCGCGAACTTCGTCCAGAGAAAGAACGCCGTCCAAAGGATTCACGTCGAACTTTCGAAACAGTGACTCCTTGACCAGATGGATTTTGTCGCAATCGGCGTTCAAAAACTCCGGGGAGGATTGTAAGAACAAATCGCCGATGTGAATGCGCGAAGACGCGAGCCATTCGCTGCATCCCTCCGCGACTTTAAACGTGTGCAAAATTTGTTCGCCCGTATCCGTTCCCGTCGCTTTGCTCGTCGAGCTTCCTTTATTCAAAAAATAGCACCGATACCGAATTTCGATATCGCCAGACTGGATTTGACCGTCTTCCTTCGTGACGCGCAAAGTCTTTCTGGTTTGAGCAGTTTTCTTTGAATCGTAAAAGCTGTTCCATTGCATGCACGGTAAGTATTCGCCGTATTTTGAACACGAGGTTTGTTCTTTGGCTTGCACTCGAACATCGCATCGGAGACCTTTTTTCTGATTCGATTTAATATCATCTTCGCTCTCGAAACACGACTTTGAATTCGCGCACGTCGGATGAGAAACCGAGATTCCAAAATCAAACTCTCGATTTGAGACGACTTTTTGCGCGTTGAGAATTTCAACGGTGGGTTCGTCTCTTTGCCCGGGCGGCGGCGGGCTCGGCGGCGGCGGGCTCGGCGGCGGCGGACTCGGCGGCGGCGGCGGCGGCGGCGGACTCGGCGGCGGCGGCATAGTATTAAGATATATCTTGACATATGAGAGCGCCCAAGATGAGCTTTCGCAACTAGTCGTGCCCAAATTTGTTGAAATCAATAACTTAAGCGATTCGCTGGAATGCGAGAATTCGCGACTGTAAGTGTGTAC
>Ga0233451_10001520_pt1 | contig 22086 bp, 20 predicted proteins | sample 011ome_29_FD_183052 | JGI IMG/M metagenome (GOLD analysis project Ga0233451, IMG submission 183052) | Coastal salt marsh microbial communities from the Groves Creek Marsh, Skidaway Island, Georgia - 011504CT (spades assembly) | ecosystem: Environmental > Aquatic > Marine > Intertidal zone >... | reverse complement strand
CTGCAGCTCTTTGTAAATCTTTTAGAGTTTCTGGATCAATTGCAAATATGTTATCTACAGTAATAGCATTGAATCCTGCTGATTGCAACTCATTTACAACATCAGATAACGTCTGTTGAAGTTTACGATTTGCATTGCCAATTTCCTGCATCTTGAGTTTTATCTCTTCAGAACGGCGTTTCCAACCAGCCGCTGCACCAGCACCAGCCTCGGTCTCAAGCTTACGTTCAACACTTAAAAGCTCATTTGCAAGAGTCTCAAGATCCTTTTTAGCGGATATCGGTAATTTAGAAAAAGCTGTAGCACTTAGATTTGCATTTGAAGTGATACGCTCAATTGCAGCACTTGCAGTGTCAAACCGAGGAGTCATATACTCTAATTGCTTATCTAGGCGACGTTGTTCAGCACCAAATTTAGCCATTTGATCTAAATACTCTTTAGTACCCTGTGCACCATTCGTTGCAGAAGCCTCTTGGAACTTCTTAACGCGCTGGTTTAGATCTTGTTGCTGAGTGGCTACACCAAATCGTTTATTTGCACCAGCACCTGAATAACCTGCTAAATCTTTAGGTGTAAAACCTATCCCAGTGTCAGTTGCCATTTGAGCTAACATATCAGGCAACGACATATTATCTGTGACTTCTTTACGCAACCCTTCCCAAAGGTTCTTTACATAACTCATTAACAAAGCAGGAGTGTCACTCTCCTGGATACGTCTCTGAATTTCTTTATCAGTCCCTTCAGGGAATATGATGTCAGCCATCGCTTTATCATTTTTGAGTTGTGTCATCAACTCTTCGATGTCATGTGCACGCTTTCTAAAGACCTTTGCATCTTCTGCACTCATGCGCTTTATAGCAGTCTCATCTAAACCTAAATCGATTCTAGCAGCTACATTGGCAAATCCTACAGTTACAGTAGAGAAGAAATCATCATAACCTTGCTGTGCAGCTAAAGTAGCAATGCGTTGTTGTTCTATACGATTCTTTAAAGTTGTACTAGCGGAATCAAAGTCAGCAATACCTGAGACTGTTGTGTCCTTCAACTCTTTAGAGTATTTTGCAGCGGCACTAGCAGCATTCTTAACCTTGTTGAATGCATCCTCACCAGCTCCAAGTAACTTTGTAGTATCAATTTCAATACCACCTTCTGCTAGATCCTTATTAGTCTTGACCAGATTGTCTTGGAAACGTTTTACAGCATTTTCACGCTGTTGATACTTGACAATCTGATCTGACAGTACACTCAACTCTTCTCTAGCGATATCTAGAGAGCGCTTAGCTGATGCACGAGCTTTATCACCACCTACAATATAATAGTTATTGTTAGCAGTATACCAAGTCTTAAGCGCCTGTTCGTAATCTTCTACAGCTTTATTAAGTTCTTTTTGCATTCTGACATTAGAGAGCATGTCTGGGGCTTCAATCATTTGAAGTTTTCCAGTAAGTGCCTTATCGTCAGTGCCTAAAGGTTTATATCTAGCATTGTATGTAGTCGCCTTCTGGGACTCTACATTTGCGATGTCTTTACGGATCTTTTTGAGTTCGTCACTATCAGGCGCTGTCCACTCTGTAATCTTCTCAGCGGCTACATTAAGGTACTTGTCCCAACCATACTTAAAGTCCAATACGAATTGATTTGCAGTACGCTCTATAGCATATCCAAAGCCTCCGCCAGCTTCCGTAGAGACCTTTCCAAGATTTTTAATAGTTTCTGGGAGATCTTTAGTGGTTGCTGCCTCTGCTTTATTCAGGATCTTTGCGAGTTGATCAGATAGCTTGTCAACATCCTCTTTTAGGTCTCCTGGAATCTCTCCAAAGATTCGATACTTGTCTTGAGCTTTAGCTAACGCTTCTGCGAGTTTTCCAGCAGTGTCGTCAATTGCCTTCTTCTGATTCTTTGAAATAAGATCAAAGTCAACTGCCCCAAAGTCAGGAATGTTACCAATACCTTTAGTCTTAGAAAACTCTCTTATTTTGTCAGAAAATAAATTCTCTCTAACTTTGTTTAAGGCTCTATTTGGCTCAAGCTTGTCCACCAAGCCCACTGCAATAGATAGCTTTCTAATGGTATCTTCTAACTTTTCAAAGAAGGTGTTGCCTTCACCAAAGATTGCCGCATAGAGCAAACCACCTGTAGCAGCAACTGCCAGTCCACCAATGACAGTACCTACAGTAGTCAGACCGGCTATGACACCTCCAATTGCTTTAACAATAGGTGTAAGGATGCCCATAGCTGCTTTGCCAAAGACTTGCCAGCCTAATCCTGCAATAAAGGCTGCGTTAGCTGCATCTTCCATGCCAGACGATAGAGCAGTGGCTCCTGCAACTCCACCTACGACTGCTGCACCTACGAGACGATTCTTCTGAAGCATTGAAAGATTTTTGAATTTTGCCTGCAGACCTACAAGCTGCGTACCAATACCCTCAATGAGTGTCTTGATTGGTCGCATTGCTTCGCTAGCCATCATAACAGCCCATTGTGTCTTAAACCAGTTGGCAAATACGCGCCATTTCATTGTAAGGCCAATCAGCAGTGTATCCCAAGCAAGGCTAAGCTTTTGGAAAGCTGCCGTAGAACCTAAAGTGTCTTTTAAGAACACCCCAACTTCAGCGATCTTAGTGACAAGTTTAGAAAAGAGTCCTGTACTCTCAACACCTCCAGCTGCTTTACCGAAACCGCCAGAAAGAGCTGTAGCAACTGATTTGTAGATATCTTTACCAAACTTATAGGCCACACCTAAAAGTGCAACTGAGAGAAGTGCAGTAAGTGGGCTATCTGTGATTCCACTAAATATAGCTTTAGGAATTGTCATCACAGAATCTATAAAATTGTCAAAGGCTGTATTAGCTGAAACAATGCTATCTTCTGCTTTCGCCATAGACGATGTGAATAAGAGAATAGCTGCAACTAAGATCGCAACCTTCTTCTTATTACCTGCTACAAAATCTATAAACATTGAACCCATGTTTCTTGGGCCAGTGGTTGTAAAGACATCATTAACCTTTGTTTTAAGAGGTTTAAGGATGCTCTCATACACAAAGTTTACAAGATTTCTAGGATTAGCACCGAACAGCATAGAGCCAAGAATACCAAAGGATAACGCAGATCCGATTACAGAGCCACCAAAGAGATTATCAAAGGTGCCCATAAATTGTAGGATCAAACCTAATGCACCAATAATCTTAGATGGACCCAGATTAAATAGCAATTTACCGATAACGCCATACTTCTCAGCTTTACCTGCACTTGCAGTGAAGAATTTTACAAGGCCTCCAAAGACATTGCCCATCTTTTCGATCCAGCCTATATTAAGCTTTAAGGCCGTGTTTAGAGCAACTAGACCCTTGCCAAATAATACAGCACCAATCAAACCCAAAGGTCCACCAATACCTAGCATGTCTGCAATATTTGTAAGAATATTAAATAAGCCAGATAGCAGACCACCTAACAGAGGAATACCCGAGAGAAGCTCCGATAAGAACGCCTTACCAAAACCATAGATAGTACCTAAAAGTACGTTAAGCAAACTAGGAATATTCCTGATAAACTCAGTAATATACATACCTATTGCTTTACCAACGCTTTCACCAATATTTTGAGCGATACCGATACCAAATACTTCAGAACCAATCTGGTCTGCTAGTAGTGTTACAGCAGCTGTAGCGGTAGCGACCAAGTCAGTGAGAATGAAAGCTGTGAACTTGTTCATTGGGGCAAGCATATAAAATGCAATTGCAGCAAATGAGGCAACCAATGCCTTGGCAAAATATGGAAACTGTACAGTAATATCAGTATAAAGCTCTTTAAGTGCCGATCCGAAATCCTTAAGTTTGAACTTGATGTCTACTGTAAATTCAGCGATTGAGTCAGTCTTCAGCGATGACAATGAGCTATTAACATCCTCAGAGAACTTCTTAAGCCCAGGGACTGATTTAAACAAACTGTCTGTATACTTATTTATTGAGTCTACAGTCTTTGGCCAGTAGTTGTTAGCAACTTGATCATGGATAAGTTTGTATGCGTCTACAAATAGAATGCTAAATTTCTTAAGAAGTACACCTGTCGCCCAAACGGAGGCTTCAATAACTTTGAGAGGATTATGCCAAAGCTCTTTAAGAATTTCATTAAAATCTTGCTGAAATACAACAGCACTCTTAATTTCGTCTTTCCAAACATACGCGAAGCCTGGTATTGCAGGTTGTACTACAAACTTTCCAAGTATTGCTGCGCCCTTTCCTAACATGCCCATTTTAGCGACAAGCGCATCTAGGAAGAATACAGTTTTCTTAACATTTTCTATATTAGACAGCAGCATAAAGTCTATAGAATTGCTAATTCTACCGATAAGACTTTCCCAAATCACAATTGAAGCAGTTATGGGATTATTGCCACCAATGCCAAAAAGTAACCTTATTCTTGTAACAAATTTCTCAAACTCATATGAAGCTTTGTCGAAAAACTTATTAAGTGCAGGGCGTGCGCTATCTATGGAAGCGCCGAGCGTATTAGCTATACTACTTTGTATTTGTGTAGTATCAAGGCCTTTATCAAATACACTTGAAAGACTCTTCTTGATACTCGACATATTCATGGACTTCAGACTCTTAAAACCTTTTGTAAAGGCTTCACTGATCTGGATAGCATACAAGTCAGAGTTTTCATAAACATCTTTAAACAGCGCAATAACTTTATTTCCAAATTTCTTAAGGCCCTTTTCCGACTTCTCCCAAAGAGTGTCAGAAGTATCCAAAATGGAAACAATTGTATCTGTCCAATATGAATGACCAATTACGGCATCATAGATGTTAAAGAATATGCCGATTACATTGTTGCCAAACTTAGTAAGTCTGCGCTCTACAATATCAAAGACCGACAGCATTCCTAGCATTTCTTTTATGAAATACAGTAGTGTGTCTTTAGCCTCTTTAAAGCTGCTCTTAAAGCCTTCATAAATGCTACTAACAGAGACTCCGCTGAAAGGTTGCATCATGAAATCATTAATCATCTGAACGATGATCGGAATTGCATCAATTACAAGTCTTACAGCGTCTCTTATAAAGTTCAAAACGCCTCTTGGCAGCGATTCCGCCACATCTTCTAAAGCAATTACCAATCTTGTAGAAGCAGGGTTAAATATCTCTCTGATCAGTTTACCAAAATCAGTCCACTTCATATAAACGCCGGTTATACCCCTCAACAGTTCAGCTGTAGAGTATACCAGTGCATCAATATTGCCAATTTTGAAACTAAGTAGAGTGTCTTGAGTCAGCCCTAAGTACCTATTAAAGTCTTGCAACTCATAGTTACTTGCTCTCCAAGCATTGCCGAAGGTTACAAAAATACTTTCACTATTACGTGCAACAGCCTTGGACAGATCTGCTAGGGCAACGCCATACTCATATAATGTCTCCCTGCTAAAGAATCTGTTAAGCGTCTGTGTATCAAAGCCCCCAGTAAGCCAGTAGTTTGGACTTAGTCTTTTTAATCTTTTTAGAACACTTTCAACTTCACTGTCGTAAGTGATCAGGTCTTGCAGACCGAATCTGAAGAATCTGTAGATAGATGAGAAAGCACCCTTAGTTGCGTCATCGATCTGTCTCAGTCCCTCCCTCACATCTCCAGAAAGCGTCCTTGTAAAGAAGCCTTTAGGAAGCGCATCGTATAGCTGAGATGCAAGAGATTTAAAAGTACCCACAATAGGGGCAACTATCGCTTTGGCCGCTCTAACTGCCTCTCCGAAAGAATAGGCAAATACTGCACCGAAGGCTTGGGCTTCAATGGAAATTGTTCTAATACTGGAAGCAGACTTGATCATCATAGCAGCAATCGCGCCAGTCAGATTAAGGCCTACATCTAAACTATTTGTAAACTCCTTGAACGCAAGATTTAAAGCTGTTCCACTCTGTTCTAATGTTGGGGTCATTAGAGCAAATTCTCTATTTATTTCCTTAGTCTGCGACAACAAGGCTTTAAATATAGAATCAGAAGTAACCTTTCCTTCTGCAGCAAGCGAACGCATTTCCCCAATGGTGACACCAAGACCATCAGCAATGGCCTTAGCAACTCTAGGAATCTGCTCCATTACCGAATTAAGCTCTTCGCCTCTTAGTGTGCCAGATGCTAAACCCTGTCCTAACTGGATGATAGCTGCATTTGCGGAATCAGCTGAAGAACCAGATAGTGCAACTGCCTTCTGTAAGGCGTCCGTAGCCTTTAGAATTGCTTCACTAGATGCCGCACCCTTAGCCATACTCTTCGCTAGGGTACTATAAATTTGCCCAGTAGCTGCAATCTGCATTCTATTCTGGGAGGACATATCCAATAAACGTGTCTGAATAGCTACCAGTTCTTTGGTACGTCCTGTAACTAGAGCGATCTTATTCTCTAGATTTGTGAATTCGTTTGAAACTTTAACAACGTAAGTAGCGATACCGCCACCTGCTGCTAGTGCTCCAAGCCCTTTGACTAATTGAGAGAATCCACGTGTTACTTGCGTAGTGCTCTTCTCAATATTCTTAAGAGATTCATTGATTGCCGTTAAATCTCTCTGCGCCTTGTCGGACCTGGATTGTACATCAATAACTATACCAGTCATACTCGCCTCGCATTTTTAACCCACCGAGTGGTGGGTCATTTGTATACAACAATCTGACCATTAGGAGATACATTGGGTGTCTCTAGAATGGCCTTCTCAATAAAGAAACGAGGAGCCTGCGAAGAACTGCCGTTATTTAGATGATCTATATACTCAACGTCATTAGTGACTTCAGCAATATTACCTTTTACATGACCTTTCCAGCCATCCCTAGCTCTTCCCGTGTCTACGGGTGTGCTCTTTTTAAGGTTTTCTATAACCTTCGTTGTAGTAGCTTTGACTCCTTTGCTTATTTCAGAGTCTACAGCTGCCTTCAAAGAACGCATAGTTTGATCCATACCTTTGATAACAACTTTCATTAGATTTCCTTCATAAACCCAGGAGTCTCACCACCTTTAGCTCCATTCATCTTGCTAAACAATGTAGAAGCTTTCAAAGATTTTATTGAAACCTTACCATCATGGGATTTTCTTTCTTCATTAATAGCTTCTTTAAGCTTTGCTAATGAATCAAAAATCTCTTCGGGACGTTTCTTCAATCCTTGAGCTTGTAGGAGCTTCATTGTTCTGTCATCTTCCCTCCATCCAACAGGGCGTCTCTCAAAATAAACTTGCCATTTAACAAACTCATCATATGGCATTTCTTCAATGAGGCTATAAACTGGCATACGTAGATTGTATGCCAGCTCATAAAGCACTAAGTCTTCTGGAGAAAGTATTACTTTCCCTGGTCTTGATTAAGACCCGAGAATTTCATGATCTCATTAGACAGTTTCGACAGTTCATCCATAGGGAACGTATCGAAATCTTCATTGCTAAGATCTTCAGCACCTTGTACTGCACTACGGATAACGCTCTTCAGAAGAGTAAAACCCTCTGCGTCATTACCTTCAAGTTCTTTTGCCTTGGATTGAATTTCAAGGACTTCAGATACGCTAAGTTTATTAATGGTGACAGTTTCACCCATGAACTTAACTTCTTTAGTAATCTTTTTACCAACTAGATTTTTGATACTCATTTTATTACCTTTAAGGTTTGGGGAGGCCATTATACACCTCGAAATTGATCTTGATGTTGAAGTTGAAAATCGTCTAACTGCTTTCTCATTTTATGGAGAGCTGATAGAGTTTGGAAAACTTCTTGTGATTTTTCTTTATTGCCATCAAATTCAGCGACACGTTCAAACGTCTTACGAATGCTAATATCTACGCTTTTACGCATATGTTTAGCAGTGGTACGCAGAACATAGCCCATGCTGAATGGCTTTTTATCTTCTGTCATGATAGTTCTTTATAAAGATCGGGGACATTGGCACTGGGCTATTTCAGCTTGTACCAGCTGGTGACCAATTATTTAAGTATTCTTCACCAAGGAATACTCCCCAGAGCTTCAATTACTCAGTGAAAGCACCGAAGAACTCAGATTGCACCGAGATAGTGACAGTTGCAGTGTTTGCATCAGTCAGCTGCGGGTTAACCTGAAGTGCTTCGATCTTACCAACCCAGTAGTACTGGCTGTTAGCAACAGAACCAATACCATCAGCAGGAGTGGTTTCACTCGAATATGCAACCGGCTCAGCGTTCAGAAGAGCAAAACGGAAGACGTATTGCTTGCCATCACCCACGGCATCACCGAGGATGGTTCCAGCAGCCCAGTCAGCCGGTATGTAGTTCAGAGTCAGTTCAATGCTTGGAGCATCGGCTTGACCTTGAATCTGTTGCGAAGTCTTCGAACCATAAACAGGAACGTTGACGATGTTCGGAGGAGTACCCATTGAAGGGAATTCACGAACGTTCTTAATACGAGTAAATGTACCAGTAGACTTAGTACCGCCAGCCGAATTGATTTCGTTAGCAAACAAAGCCTGAAACTCAGCAGCCGTGTCTAGAGCAGCAAGTGCGCTAGCCGACAGAGGAGTCGAAGGTGTGGCCAGAGCCATGTCCGAGAACATGCCAGCGCCGATAGAAGTAATATGAGACATTAAAGTACTCCAAAGTAATTAAAGGGTATTGAATATAAAGATCTATGCAATGATTTATTATCAGAACATAAACCCATATGTGCTAGCGAGCTCTTCTTAAATTGTATATTTTCATTACTAAGTTGTAATGTTTTGTATTGAAGATACTTATCCAGCTTATCAGCAATGACATCTGAGGCATTTGGCCCCATACCAGCCGCTGTAAATATTTCTATATTTAGTATACCTGAATTAGAGTTTGTATTAATAAATTGGTTACCACCAATTATAATAGTGACTCTAATATAATCTTGCAAGCCTACAGCACCTATAAAATTATTTGGCACTGTCTTTATATTTTCAGCTTTCCACGTGTCAGATCCAAATACAGAGAAGACTTGGCTACGTATTGTAGAGTATTGACCCATTTAATTCTCCCTAACAAAGGAAAGAACAGTAACAAAGTCATTGATCTCAGCTGTTGGTTCGAACTTGTAGGTAACACCTCCAATAACAGCATTGCTGTACTCAGAAATATTACCTACATCAGGAGTCCGAAACAGAAAGTTTGTAGATGTACTATTTGTGGCTTGGTCAGGTGCTTGTTTGGTTTTCTTTAACTGAATACCTTTAGCAACTACCGTACCGTCATTAGATATAGCTACAGACTCTGCAGTGAAATCATAACTTGCTGCTGTCTTCTTGTTAAAGACAACAATGGTAGCCAAATCACCTGCTTTAGCGAATGCCACATCGACACTCTTTTGTACAAGTGATTTAAGACCCATTAATTAGCCCTCCACCACATATTTGAACCAGAGTTCACAAGTAGAGGCTTAATTAATCTATCGACGACACCAGGCATTTTGTTAGCCTGTCTAATATTAGTGATATTGATTCCACCGATACTAATAGACTCAACGGTGCCTGTGTCATCAAGTAATCCATCATTATTTAATAAATGGTAAGCCAGCTCCATTGTAGCATTTTGAATACGTACTGGGGTTGAACTGTTCAAAGAAATAGTTGTACCAGTACGTGGATCAAAATACTCGCCTGTTCTTGGAAATGCGAGTGGCTGAGATTCACTTACAACATATCCAGTCCAGTCTAGATCATCAAGCATTTTTGTTGCTGTGACCAGAGCCTGTGGCTTTTGTTCTACACTTGCGCCAGTCCAGGCTGCTACATCTAAGCGATCAGCAAAGTATGCATCAGCCTCTTCTACTGTAACGTAAGAGTTAACACCCTTTTGTAATGCCATAAGTGAACCTCTTTAATTAGCCGTGGAACACCGGCAGGATACCAAGCGACAGAGCCGAAGTAGCTTTACGAGTCCAGACGCCAGTGGTATCAGCCAGACCAGCACTAGCAGCCGTCAGAGCCACTTGATTACCATCTTCAACAACCTTCATGTAGTCAGCATCAGACGGGAATGCGTCTTGCGAACCAGCCCAGTTGTAACCAGCCGGATGCAGGACATAACCCCAACGATACCAAATCGAGGTAGAACCACCACCTTGATAAGCGCGGCCATCACGATAGATTTCAGTCTGTTCAGGAACAGCCAGAGCAGCCATAGCCATAGCACCAGGCAGAACGATGAACGAAGTCTTAGTACCAGCAACGTTAACGCCATCGGCACCGTTGATAGCTTCCAGTTCAGTAGACGACAGGCTTTGAGCAGCACGAGTCTGAATCAGACGGAATTTGCCATTGAAGATGGTGCTAAATTCGACATTACCATCGCTCACCATAGTGCTATCAACCAGATTGGCCGAACGCAGCGAAGCCATAACTTCAGGTGAAGTCACGAGATAAGCATACTCAGGCTCATAATCCTTGTATGCCTTACCAAAGGCTTGCAGGAAGGCTTCTGCACGAGCAGCACCCTGAACAGCCGAGTTAGCATCAACGACAGGCTTAGTAGAACCCATGTCAACGTAGAAGCCATAACGCTTGTCAGTCGGATCATTGTCAAATGTTTGACCGCCCAGACCAGCTTGGCCCGAAGCGACACCAGCACCATACAGCAGTTCAGAGATAGCAACACCCTTCAGAACCGACAGCAAAGCATTGTGTTCGTCTTGAGCACGAGTTTCAGCAAAGTCACGACCAATTTTAGCCAGACCGTCAACTTGCGTAACAACTTGTTGCATGTTAACTTTGTTAGCACCATGCGTACGAACGCTCTTGATGTACGTGTAGTAATCCGAGCTGTACGAAGTAGTCGTACCGTTGGCAGCATTAGTCAGCGAAGCAACGTTAACAGTTGGGTTCAGCGGCTTGTACCAGCGAACTTGACCAATGAAAGTTTCAGTAGAAGGATCGATATCAGGGTTCGAACCAACGATACCCGTACCCGACAGCTTCTTAGCGTTGGTGTATGCTTCGTCCGAGTAGGCACTAATAGTAGCCTGCAGAACGTAGTTATCAGCACCCGACAGATTAGTAACAACAGTCATTTATTATTTCCTTTGAGGGAGTTTCCCTTCGCGAGCCATTTTTAGGACTTCCTCTTGGCTCATTTCGAAGAGTGATTTAGGTTTACCAGCAGTGTTAGTACCACCAGCAGTATTGCTAGAGGAGCCACCACCGTTGTTTGTCTTAGTTTTGAACAAGAAAGATTGATCTTCATCTTTAGCAAATGCACCGATGAAGTCATTTACAGATACACCAGACTTATGAACCCACACGCCATTTTCATTTTGTGTAAGTTGGCTAGTAATTTCTTTAAAGGCAATCTCAGCAGCTTTGTCATTACGAAATTCAAGACCGGAGAGAGCAGCACGTACAGTTACGTCACGAGACAATTCTGTATTACGCTTTTCTAAGGCTTCACGAGCAGCTCTTTCTTCTGCAAGTTGCATTTCAAGAACTTCTTTGTGTTTACCTTCTTCTTGAAGACGCTTGATTTCGGCAGCTTTCTTTTCTTCTTCAGCTTCTTTAAGTTTACGAAGTGCTTCGTCACGAGCTGAAAAAGCGTTATCTAGCTTACCCTTAATTTCTTTAAGTTGTTCAGCAACACGCTCTTCAACTAACTTTTTGACAAGATCATCATCGCCATTATTTCCTGCAGCCTTACGTGCAGCCTCAGCCTCTTCAGCAGCCTTACGCTCAGCTTCCAGACGAGCTAATTCTTCTTGATTATTGTTAGTATCAGTCATTTGTATTCTCCAGGCACAGCCTAAAATTGATTTTCGAGTACGACTCGGATAGATTAACCGCCGATACCATACCATGATCTATTACTAGTGAAGTCTCTGGGTAAGTTCTCTAGAATAGATTCAGCTGTAAGTATATCAGCTTCGGTTACTAGTTTGCCACCAATACGAGATCTTCCAGCAACTGGAATTAAACCTATATCGATAGCTTCATTAAGGTAACGGTCATAAGCCTCACGAGGAAGTCCTCGTTTTAGCATTTCGTCCAATGTGTCCTTAACGACATTCTTTGTAAGTGTATTTGCATAAATCTTACGTAGAGCTTCTTTAGCTTTTAGTAGATCAGCAGCGTTTGTAAAGAAAGCATCGTGAATTGTAGAAGTACCTACGTTATTCTTCTTTCCCCACAAATGGAACTGTTTTACTAAAGTAGCATCATTTGAGTGATTGCCATTAACTGCATAAGCTGTACGTGCCTTTGTTGCATTTACAATTTCATTCATTTTACCACTCTTATTAAGCACCTCATCCCACCAAGTAGGGTCTGTCTTTTGCTTAACTTGAATGATGTTAGTGATCCACTCACCTTCAGCTGTCTTATATCTTAAGCGTTCTTCAAAAGATTGTGTAAACTTTTGTTCAATAATCTTACCATCAAAATTAACCCAAGGTATTTGAGTCCAATTCTTTGGTAGTTCATTAGGATACAAAACATCTACACCAAACACTGTGGTACCTGTTCTTCTATACTGTGCCTGTTTAGCACCAAATAAAAGATCAGCCATAGTACTGTTAGGCTTCCACCAATCAAAACGTTTAAGTAGCTTCTCAGTCCAAGTAGTGTTTGGATCAATACCAAGAATCTCTGCAATACGTTTATCAGGCTTCTTCCCTAAGAATCTGTTTCCTAGAGTTGATTCCTTAGCTATAGCTTTCCAGTCAAAGGAAGCTTCACCAGGTTTTGAAGTCAGAGCGAATTCTTCAGCAAGTCTACCAAAGAACTTAGTAAAGTCTTTAAGGATAGGTACTTGTGATCTTAAGTTTTCACTCATAATACCTGCAATTATAGAAAAGTCATCAGGCGTAACAACACTTTCGTAATTACGAGTCATCTTCTCAACAAGATCTCTAGTCTTAGGATCTAAGAACCAGAGTTGTTCCATAATGTCATCACCAGGATTTAAGCCTTTATTGAAGACATCTTTCACATCTTGTCTAAGAGCCATAAGCTCTTCATATAATTCAGGGTCTAATTCTTTGTATCTAGCTGCTCTTGCGCTTATCTCATTCAATACAGTATCTCGATCAGAGGCTTTAACAACAAGTCTGCCATCCTCTTTATCTAGAACCTTTGCAAGCTTCCCTTCAACGTTCATGATCCCTGTACGTTCACCTGCACCATATAGCGTAACCATATTCTGTGCTTTAGCGGCCTTACGTAAGTCTTTCTCTGTCAAGCCTAATTTTTCATTTAGCTTTCTAAATCTAGGATCGTTGTAAGTAGCTGCTGCAATTTCATCGTAAAGTCTCTTCTTTTGATTTGTTGGAATGACATTCGAAAGTTCAGCTAATTGTTTATTCTTAGTCGTCAATGCAATAATCTGAGCACCAGAGGATGAAGCATCCTGCTCTAATGCTAAGCTTATTTTATAATCCTCTAATTTAACGAGGTTTGCCTTTGAATAATTACCCTTCAGATATTCATCGATCTTTGCCACTTCAATAGCGAATCTCAAAGCTTTACCTTGCTCTTCACCATCGATCTCAGCCATAAGGTTTGATTCTAAGATACGTCGAATGTCATTTGGCTTTCCGCGCCGCATAGCATTACCAATATCTACCAATTCCTTACGCCATTTTTCGGCAATCTTCTGTCTACCTAATACAGATAATCCATTAAAGTTTCCTTCAAGCTTATCAGATAAGCCACCTAAGAAGGAGCCTATTTGATCCTGTAAATTATAGAATTCATCAACACTAAATTTCTTAGGCGTTGCTGTATTTAAGAATGGTCTAAATGTTTCACCAGCTTGTGGACCAATGAACCCACGTTCATAGATACGTCCACGATGGTCTAAGAATGGATGATTGCTAAAAGCTTTATCACTCTTACTTAACCACTCCATTGCTTTGAATCTTTCATAAGTATCACCACGACCTGCGATGTACTTCTTATACTGATTCAAACCATCATAGAAAGCTGCTTTACCTTTATCATCTCTAAAGAATAGTATCTTGCTAATAGCATCATAGTAATCTTTATCAATCTTGAACTCAGTGTTAGCTGCCCAATTAAGAGCATCTACCATATTCTTATCCATGAACTCAGAAGGGAAGTCTCTAAAGCTATCAGCTGAAATAATAGGAATACCAGTATCTCTATTATCTTGTGTAAAGTAGGTTTTATAACCTTCTCTAAACTTCAGTCTGTTCTTCCCTGTAGTTACACCTACACGTAAGCCTACATCAACTTTACGTACAAGTTTGGCATAATCCAGAATATTCTGATCTACAATGCGAATGTTAACAGCAAATGTGTCATAGTATGGTCCAAAGTATCGACCACCATTACGACTTTTCATTCTACGCTTCTGTACGCCATACGTCTCAAGCTTATAGATACCCTTATCTTTAGCATCATCTAAGATTTTAACGCCAAGCTTATACCATTCGTTTCTACTACCACGATAGTTAGCTGCATTATACAGGTCTCTACCTAGTGAAATAGCGAATTGATCTCTGTCAGGAGTATCGGCAAAGGCTAAACGTTTAGCGAATCTTAGATAGAAGTCTTCAAGATCAGCGTCTTCAAGTCTGTTTCTAATCTTAAATGGTATCTTAAGATCAAGTACATTACGTAAACGTCTTGCTAATTTAGGAGCTTGATTGTACTCCCATTTACGCATTGAAAAGATATTATCTAAGAATGTGTCATGCAGATCTTGTAACTCAGTTGGACCAAGTACAGCATCTACATACTCAAGCTGTTTAAGTCGTTGCCATATATTTTGATCACGACGTAACTGTGTCTCCATATAGTCAGATACGTTCATAACATCAAACTTAATTTGACTATTTAAAACTGCCTTAAAGTTGCCCCAAGGCTCTGCGTTCTTTCTAAAACGAGTAAACACAATACGTAGATTATCAGCAATAACAGCACGCTCATTGACGCCCATTCTATTTTCTAAATCATTTACAAACTTCTCAATAAAGTCTTTATCTACCTGTTTAAGATCAGGCGATTCTCTAAGAAGTCTTAAATTGTTCTCCAATACAGCTGGATTTGGTTGATACATTCGAGAATCTTCATACCTGTTTGTCATAGGGTTAAATTTGAGATTCTCTTCTGTAGGTGGGCTATTAAGTACACGTTGACGAGTAGCCTTCTTAGTATGCAGCAATGCACCACGATAATTCGTGTAAGATAGCATACCATCTAGATCACCAGCCTGTAGGATATAGTAATCCTTTAAGGCCTTTTGCAGATCCACATCGTTGATAATATCATCAGGTCTCGTAGCCCACAACTTAATATTGTCCAGCTTTTCTTTTGCCATTGCAAAACGTCTTGTATCGCCTTCTGCTCCATAGCCCGAATCCGTCATCCTTCTAAGTTCTTTAATGCCAATGGCTCTACCATCAACTGTAAACTTGTCAAGTGTAAGCTGTCCAGATTGGAACATCTCTACACGATTATTGTCACCTAAATGCTTTAGTTGTACATCTAGAGGCTGTCTAAATAGCCATTCGCTATAAGACTCTTTTAGTGGAGTCTGTCCATCATAATAGGCGATCTGTTTAGGAGTAAGTCCTTCGAAGTTTCTTTTTCGAATTCTGTCAATCCCCTCCAGCTTAGCAAGGTCTGCATAGCTTTTGACAACAGGGACAGTAGTACTACGACAGTACCAGTGAGCAGGAGGAAGATGTACTGTATCATCAAGGGCATAAATATTGCCGTCACGATGAGCACAAAGAGGAGTAGTACGACTATCAAGAACGGCAACGTACTGCCATCCTCTAAGAGCGTCTTTATTTGCTTTATATACTTCATTATCTGCTTGTGCTTGCACAGATGTCATTGCCGTGCGAGCTAATCCTAGTGATTGATTACGGGTTATATTAAATACATTACCCTTACGAATTTGTAGAGCAATGTCCGATTCAGTCATACCATCAGCAATACCTTTACGGATTACTTGTTCAATACGCTTACGTTCAGAAATGCTTAGATCAGTCCAACCTGCTAGCAATGTCTTATCACTATAGATTGGTCTTTGCAATACAATATCTTCAGCTACACGTTGCATTGGCTTCTCTGATTTCCAGAGCTTACCAATAGTTGTTTCAATAGTCTGATATGTATAGCTAATTTGATCAGTTACTAAGTCTAGTAAAGATCTTGATGTTACATTGTGAAGTTCTACAAAAGATTTCTTAATCTCCTGGTCGATCTCTTCACGTAGCTTATCAGACATCTTAGCTTTATTAGCTGCAATAATGTCTGATATGCGTACTTCATGTCCATTAATTACAGTAACAACCTTCTTAGCAACTTTTTGTTCGTATAAGCGAATCATCGCTGCACGATCTACTTGCTTGTCATAGATTGCTGTATTAGCATTTTTAATTGCCATTATTACTCCACAAGAGGTTAAGAGTATTTGTTTAGAGTGTTCATTATATAGATCGTAATCCATATAAGGAACACCCCAGAATTAACTGAGGTGTTGCCTATTAGCAACGTTTCTTACCGCCGCCTTTACCTTTTGATTTAGCCATTATTGATTTGCCTTCATGAATTGCTGCATTTCATTACGAGTGGCCTGATCCTTAATACTCTGGTCTTGTGTAATCTCCTGTTGACCTGTTTCATCATCATACTCAGGAGGTACAATATCATTCTGTTTAAGAATTTGCAGCCAAATACTGCGAGGAATTAGGCCATTCTCATACCATTCAGTAACAAGACGCAGCCATGCGTCACCAAGAGGTGCAGGATTAAAGTCAGCAGACATGCTAAACTTAACATCACTAGCATTATACTCAGTGCCATAACGCCAATTAAGCATAAAAGCAATAACATCACACATTGTGCTGCTAATCTTAGTATTAAGAGTACCAAGTTGGGCAGTTTGTGCAGCATTACGCAATTCAAGTGCAATACCTGATTGTGCTGTTTCAGGGGTAAGCATACGGATGCCAAGCTTAGCCATTTCTTCAATAGAGCTGGCAATAGCACGATCCATATCAACTAATGCGCCTGTTGGGGTTTGCAACACAGAAGCAGTATCACCTTGATGTAAGTGTAGCCAAGTGCCAAGACCGCTACTAACGATCTTTTGGAACTCCTCATCACTCATATCAGATGAAATTACTGGAGTATATGTAGATGCACCATATAATAGATGATTTCTACGGCTAATCTTATTGTAAAGGCTTACTTCCTTATCAACAATAGCAGTAATAACAGGTTCAGATACACCAATGTTACCGTTTAAAGGCCATGCAGGAATAAAATGCAGAGGCTCACCATTGATTTCAAAGTCTGTAATAGTTTCAACTAATTCAAATACAGGGGATTCCTTAGTATAATTAGTTTGTTCTTGACCATTGATCACTGGAACATTGGAAGTTTTTGCACGTTCTTGAAATTTACGAATCTGATACTTATTATCAACAAGCTCATGCACATATACTGTATCTACGAAAGTATCATGGAACTCGTTATCATCATTGTTCTTTTCATATTGACGAACAAGAATACGAGTGAGCTTAAGCATACCAGTATTTGAGTCTTGAGCTACAGTCCAGTTAATAACTGACTCAGCTTTCCAAAGAATCGGATATGGCTTGAAATTTAAAATTTCTTCTCTTGTCAGCATATCACGATTAGGAATGTTTGGATAGTCTACATAAACCCAAGCTCTGCTTGTTTGTAACTCTTCCCATAGTGCAGAATCTAGAAATGCAGAGATGGAGCTAGCATCTTGGCCAAAATTATCAAGAATCCATTCTTTAGCATCTGCAGGTGCATCTTCAGGTAACTCTAGTTGTGGACGCTTTCTAAGCAATCCACCTACAACCATTCTTGTATATTGAGAAACAATGCCTGGAAGTTCTGCCTCAGCCTTATAGAACTCATATTGTTTCTGAGTCATTGTGGGAGAGAATGGTATGAGGAGATTTTTAAAGCCAACAGTATCGACTATTCCATCATAATCTTTGACAAAACGCTCCCCACTACAAACAGCACGATTCCTTTGCCACAAAGGTAAAATACTTTCGTATGCTGCAATAGGGTCGGCAACTGTTCTCTGTGTTTGGACAGCGTTAACAGCCATTATTAACCTCTCAGTAGAGCATTAAATTCTTTAATTGTACCAACAAACAGCTTACCTGTTCTGTTATTACGAGCTTCAATCTTATTACCAACGGGATTGATTACCCAATCAGAAGGCGTGCGTTCATTTTTCTCAAGCGTGACACCCGAAGTGCTCTCAGGGGCTACCACCTTGGCCGCAGGCGCAACGACTGGCTCAGCGGCATCACTACCCCCATCCAAAACGGTTTGCGTCTCGTCTGCAACAACTACGATAGTGTCTTGCTCCGTTGTCAAGCCAGGGATCGGATCCGCGACTTTTATTGTTTCTGGTTCAGCAGCTTTAGGCTTAGCTGGATTTAGTTTAATAGTCATAATATTCCTTATGTTCCAATATATGAGGCTTCAACAACACGACGTTTGTCTAGCCCTTTTAGTACAGTAAGAACCCCGTTTACTCTACCTTTATTCCATTTACGGATTTCAATCTTAGCATCTTCCCAATCTTCTTCATTAAGCTTACGCTTTAAAGTGCTTGCCTTGTAGCGAGCAATACCAAGATTATACACAAAGCTAGTTATAGCCCCAAGTGTATGAGGATACTTGAGTAGATTTGGAGACTGTTTAAGTACAGCAGGCAAATAGTCTCTGCTAATTGTTAGCATCAGCCATTCTTCGGCCTGTTCTGCTGTAATAGCAGGGTCTGACATCTTCACCATTGTACCATCTGGCTTATATACCGTACCATAACCAATAGTAGGATAGCCAGCTGGACAAATATAAGGTTTAAGACGCAGACCCTCAAAAGGCTTGCAAATATCTGCTGCTACTTTCTTAGCAATTTCTACAGGGTTATTTTTAATTTTAGGCTTTTCTGCTTGTTTAAAGCTTTCAACAAACTGCTTTAACCAGCTCTCTGATTGCGTTCCCATACGCGCCCCACAAACCAGAATGTGAGTACCAACATCAACATAGCCATATCATCACTGGACCATGTATTGATTAGTACTTCTTTCCAATTAGAATCTGAAGTAGCAAACGCTTCACAAATAACTGCAATCTTAACTGCTGAATACAAGATTACAAACCAGTATGTTACAATAGGACGTACTAAAGCAGATAATGCAGCAACAAACCATCCTGCTGCTCTCGCTGTTTCGCCTTGTTCAGCCAAAGCAATACCCATAGCCTCAACTTCACCAGCCAAAGCTTGGGTATCAACTTTATGCATCTCAATTTCGCCTTTAATTTTAGCGAAATCCATTTCTGCTTGTAGCATCTTAAGTTCATGCTCTCGCTCATTCTTTTTATCAATCCATTTAAGGAATTCAGGAATAATGCGAAATATGCCACCTAAGAGACTACCTAATAGCGATGCTTCTAACATAGTTACTCACTTTATGATTAGAATGGAAGTAATACCGTCCGCTTCATCTTGTGCAACTGCATCATAGACCTTTGTTACAAGATCCCAGTCTTCAGCTACACCATTTCTGATTCGGATGTTTCCAAGTTTAACGCATCCCTTGACTTTAATATCTTTATCCCTGATACGCATTGGATGGAAAACACGAGGCTCCTCACCGCCAATGATCATTACAACTCTAGTTTGAAATAGATCAGAGTATTCAGTTATGAGAGCATATTCACCAGTAGGGAGAGCTGTATTATGTCTAGAGAGATTTCTTCCGCAGTCTTCTTTAGAATAGCACTTGTACTTTCCATCAATATAAAACTTACCAAGTGTAGATTCATTGGTAAACGTATCTCTAATAATTAAGAATTTCATGCAGACGCTCCATGTATAGGGTCGATGTAAGCTTCTTCATCCTTTGCTACACGGAATTCAAGATTCTGCAATCGCTCTTTAAACTCAAGTAATTGTCGAGTAAGACGACGAATTTCTTCATCTCTATCTCTAATTACAATCTCTTTTTCTTTTAAAGCTTGCTTGAGATCCTCAACGAGAGGAACTACTTCTTTTTCTAAGTACTCAGCTCTCTTTTTGAAAGCATCTCTTTCTGCCTTTAACTCATCGATATCTTTTGAATTAGCTTCTATCTGTTTGCGAAGCTGCTCATAAAGTAAAGCTTCTGCATCTGCCTTGGCTGAAATTACGTTCGTCTGTTTATAATCATTGATTAGACCAATTAGTGGCTTACTAACAATAGCTAGTAAAACTACTACAACAATGATAAATGCCAGACCTGTCAATAATGGATCACCTGATGTTGCAGCTGCAGCAATAATGCTGTTAGCTGTTGTATCGTTCACGGCTCATCCTTTCTACAAAGTCTGCTAAATCCATAACTAGGATCCACCAAGCTGTTATAGCAATCCAGAAATCTGAAGCCATATGAGTAGGTGGAAAGAAGGGATTAAGTCCAGGCTCAATCCAATATGAATAAAATATAGCAGATATTGCTACTGTCCAGATAAGACACGTGATAAAGCTGGTAACTATTAGTGCTTTTCCTAATAGAAAGTTACGACAAACCATTACCCAGTTTGTAATACCAACTATAAGGAATAGCATTCCCCAAATACTCTCAGGGAGAATTGCTGCCATTATGGTATAAGGAGCCTCTTGAAATGCTTCTCCAGGGAGAAACAATGATGCTGCCCATGTTAATGAACATAGCGCAACTAATAGTCTTAATGGTTGCAAACTATCACGAATTAAGACTGTTAATACGCTCATACGAGATTTCCAATTAGAATCCAAACCCTCTAGCGGCCACTTTAGTGCCAGCATGAATCGGGAATAGATATTCAGTAATGTATCGAACACCATCAGAGAAGTGTTCAACGCCTTCTTTCTTGCTAATCATTGCAAGATCAGGATTATTATCCTGCCAAGATGTACGCTCTAAAGAATTGATTGTACCAGTACAACGAGGATGTATGAACATACTTACATCTCCTGCTGCACTCTTAAGCTTCCGATTAACAGCATTGACGCTATCAATAATAGGTGGAGCTTTAGTTCTAGCGCAAACTTGTATACCTCTTGATCGAAGAATACTAAAATCTGTTCTACCTACAGCTGCAGAGGTTTTACGTGCATTGCCACTAGGATCAGGATAAGCAAATATGCGGTGCCCTTTATACTTAGTAGCCAGCACATCAGCTAATGTTTCAGTATCAGGGTGACCTTTGAACTCATCAATAGCTTGCATCTGCTTTCCACGTATAGCCCAGGCAGTACTGCATTGTAGCTTATGTTCACTGAGAGGCACTACTTCTCAGTCGATGCTTGGAGATAGGCTATGGCATTAATAAGACTCTTTATATTGTCTTTAAATGCACCAAGACCTGTATTACAGAATCCGCATAAAACTCCACGAATCTTCAAACTATTATGACAATGGTCAATAACGGCTTCATCACCTATATTAGAACCGCTGCCCTTCTTTAACTTGAATTGCGTGTCATTTCCACAGATTGCACATTTATTATCTTGCTTTATAAGAAGTAAATCACGTTCTTCTAATGTGATTCCATGTGCTCTCTTGTAATACCATTTACTTTGTCTTTCTTTCCCACAGTACTTACAATATGTCTGTAAGCCATCTGCCCTAGTCTTATTCATGCTAAATTCATGTCTAGGCTTAACTTCTCTGCAAACATAACAGCATTTATAGCCCTCAGGGACGCCACCATTTAGTTGACCCCTCTTAAGAACCTCTCTGTTATCTTCAGTAAGTTTAGGTATTTGTATATGACTAGTATTCATTTTATTCTCCATCATCTGCTGCATATCACTATGCAGATCAGACTATATCTTCAATTTCCTTGAGTGGAGTACAGAATTGTAACATCCCAGAAATTGTTTGGCGCTTCCACTGTCAATAGTTTACAGTGTACTCCCTTTCGGGATAGTCGTTGCACCTTCCTCTATAAATAGAGGCTTGGCTCAGGATTGTCTACGTGAGAGGTTCCCTGAGTTCACCAAATTTATCGTCAGCCTACAATAGTAACCGACGTTGAAATCTATTGATACATGTACATCTTCACCTCGGTTATTACCTTCAGGTGGGTAA
>Ga0233451_10001513_pt1 | contig 22197 bp, 18 predicted proteins | sample 011ome_29_FD_183052 | JGI IMG/M metagenome (GOLD analysis project Ga0233451, IMG submission 183052) | Coastal salt marsh microbial communities from the Groves Creek Marsh, Skidaway Island, Georgia - 011504CT (spades assembly) | ecosystem: Environmental > Aquatic > Marine > Intertidal zone >... | reverse complement strand
GAAAATAACTTCCTTCATTACCTTTTGGTAGTAATCCGTTCTCTTTCATTCTTGCAGCTATGTAATCTGCCGCAATAAGTTCACCTTTCGTTCCTACTTCTCTTCCCTCAAGAGAGTCGTGAGCGAGGTAAGTAACATCTGTTGTGTAATCAGTAAGAAGGGAAATTGGAGTGTCAGCTGATTTTGGAGCACCACAAGCAACCAATAAGAGACAGGTGAAAAATGTACAAATGAATTTCATCTTTTTGTTGTTTAGTTTTTAAGGGTTAATTAATTGAAGGAAAAAATCCAACACCACAAAGATACAATATCCTCTTCTTCTTTTTTTATGATATTCGTTATGTTTTGATTGGATAAGAACCCTTATTTTTGTTCAAAATAACCAAACAATGAAAAAACACATAGCATTTTTATTCATTCCATTAGCGATGAGTTGTGGAGGTAACAAAGAAAAAGGAGATTCTTATTCAGGAGAAACGGAAAAATGGGAAGAACCTAAAGAAGAAGTTCATTTAGCCAACATCAAGCAACTTACATTTGGAGGAGACAACGCAGAAGCCTACTGGAGTTTTGATAATAAAAGTTTTGTATTTCAGGCAAAAAACCCAAAATGGGGAGCCGAATGCGACCAAATTTATGTGATGCCAATCGACCAAGACTTGAGCGATGGTACAATTCCACAATTGGTAAGTACAGGATTAGGAAGAACCACTTGTAGTTATTTTATGCCAGGAGATTCCACTATTATTTACGCCTCTACTCATTTAGGAGATTCGGCTTGTCCGCCCGAGCCACCAAGAGGAGATAAATATGTGTGGCCAATTTACAGCACGTTCGATATTTTTGTAGCCGATCTCAAAGGAAACCAAAAAAAACAATTGACTTTTCGCAATGGATACGATGCAGAAGCAACAGTATCACCCAAAGGAGATTTGATTGTATTTACTTCTGATCGTTCGGGAGATTTGGAATTATACACCATGAATATTGACGGAACAGACATTAAACAAGTAACCAACGAACTTGGGTACGATGGAGGTGCTTTCTTTTCGCCAGACGGAACAAAGTTAATTTTTAGAGCCTCTCGACCAAGAACTGAGTTAGAGAAAAAAGAATACAAAGAATTACTAGCAAAAGGGTTGGTTCAACCAACAGCTATGGAATTATTTGTGTGTAATGTCGATGGAAGCGACATGCAGCAAATCACCAATTTGGGAGGAGCAAACTGGGCACCATTTTTTCACCCTTCTGGAGAAAAAGTGATTTTTAGTTCCAACCACAAAACAAAATCATTTCCGTTCAATTTGTTTATGATAAATCTAGACGGATCTGGATTGGAGCAAATTACGTATGACAAAGCGTTTGATTCGTTTCCCATGTTTTCGCCAGACGGTAAAAAACTGGTTTTTTCTTCGAACAGAGACAACGGAGGAACAAGAGAAACGAATATGTTCTATGCCGATTGGGTGGAGTAGAATTTAATATTTAGTAGACAGTAATTAGTCCTTAGTTCTTGTGAGCTAAGGACTTTTTTATTTCTCTGGGTTTAAACAGAAGCACTATTCTTCTTGAAATATTGGAGTAAGACAAATATAAAATTTGTGCTCGCAGGCCGGAATAACAGAGGAAAAACAAAGTCGAACGTAGAGGAAATGAACAACGAGGCGTTAACTAGTTCCTCATTTTTTTAAACCCAATCTGTTAAAATCTTACCAAAAATACCTACATTTGTTTTAAAGCTAGACCACCAAAAAGCGAAAAAAGCTTAATAAAACAATGAAAAACAGTAAGTTAAGCCCATATAAAGTAAAAAAAATTATTAAATACTTTTGTGCAGATGTAGATGCCACAAAGGCTAGTTTATTGCTGGGTTTCAACCGAAAAACTATCAATAGATATTACTCTATATTCAGAAAATGTATCTATACACATCAAAGAGAAAAATTAGAAAAGACAGCAAGTAGTTACTCACTATCAATAGATTACGTGAACTCTTTATACAACTATTTTGTAACGGGAAAATCGCAAGGGGAGGAAGATAAATTGGTTGTGGTGGTAGAGAACGGAGACAATCTTCACATCTATCAACCATACAATTTTGTAGAACATTTTTCTGAAACAGTAAAAAAGGGAGTGTCACACATAGAAGAATCGGTACCAGAAACGTTAAAAAAATATTACAAAGGAATAAAAGAGCATAAGTACATAAAGTACATCTCTTTTAGCAATGAAGAAGGAAGTAGAACGAACCGGTTCTTGACTTATGTAAAAAATAGATTGAGTAAGTTTAATGGCGTGTCCAAATATTACACTTATCACTTAAAAGAATGCGAATGGCGCTGGCAGAAGTCGCAAAAGCAGATGGAAGACGAATTGTGGCAATTGTTCAAAAACCACGATGGAAATACTTTACTATTTAAGCTTGAAAAAGACTTGGTAAAAGGGAAATAACGCACGACAAACAGACTTTCTGAACAAAAAAACTAGTAACCGAAGACAAAGAACATGAATAAAACCCAACAATCCCTGTTAGATTCCATTGGAAAAACTCCAATGATAAAACTACACGGCTTAAGTGAAATTTACGACACAAATGTGTATGCTAAGCTGGAAGGATTCAACCCAGGTCATTCTGTAAAAGACAGAACTGTCCTCAACATGATTGAGCACGCAGAAAAAGAAGGAAAACTCACTAAAGGAGTTTCAACACTGGTAGAAGCAACCTCGGGAAATACAGGGTTTAGTTTAGCCATGATTTGTGCAATAAAAGGGTACAAATGTGTAGTATGTGTAAAAGACAAATCTTCTACGGAAAAAATAAACTCGATAAAAGCATTAGGAGCCAAAGTAGTTCTTTGCCCAAGCAATGTAAAAGCTGACGATCCAAAATCTTATTACAAGTCAGCAGAAAGGCTGAGTAAACTAATACCTGATGCCTTTTACATCAATCAAAATTACAACCTAGACAATTTTGGTGCACATTACCAAACCACCGGTCCCGAAATATGGGAACAAACCGGAGGAAAAGTAACACACTTCATTTCATCTGCAAGTACAGGAGGTACCATTTCTGGAATTTCAAAATTTCTAAAAGAACAAAATGAAGACGTTGATGTAACTGCCGTAGATAGCGAAGGCTCTGTGCTTAAGCATTATCACGAAACAGGAGAATTCGACACTCGTCTAAAAAGAAAAACTATGCTCGAAGGAGTAGGGAAAGACATTATTCCTCCTAATGTTCTAATGGAAAATATAGATCGTTTTATCAAAGTAGAAGACAAGGAAAGTGTCAAGAATATTTTGAAACTTGCACGAACCGAAGGGATAATGGCAGGAGGATCTTGTGGAGCAACTATTGAAGGGCTCAAGGCAATTGCTCCAGGACTTAATAAAAACCACACCGTAGTACTTTTGTTTAGTGATCACGGAAGTAAATATTTATCAAAATTTTATGATTTTGATTGGCAAAAAGAAAACGGATATTCCTCAGAAAAAGAGGATGAATTAACCACAGTAATCAACGAATTTTATTTTAACAACAACAACAAGTAAGAAAGATGACAGATTTATTTGACAAAATCGCCAAAGGAGGAGAACTAGGAAGATACCGATCAAAAACAGAAGGGTACTTTATGTTTCCAAAGTTAGAAGGAGAATTGGCTCCAAGAATGATGTTTAATGGAAAAGAAGTGCTAAACTGGAGTTTGAACAACTACCTAGGATTAGGAAATCATCCAGAAGTTAGAAAAGTAGATGCCGATGCAGCTACAGACTGGGGATTGGCCTACCCTATGGGAAGTAGAATGATGAGTGGAAACACGAAGTATCACGAGCAATTAGAAAACGAACTAGCAGACTTTACTAAAATGGAAGCTGGGTTATTGGTGAACTTTGGCTACCAAGCCATGGCAAGTTGTGTAGATGCGCTGGTAGACAGACACGATGTGATTGTGTACGACCAAGAGTCGCATGCTTGTATCATTGATGGGGTAAGAATGCACCAAGGAAAACGATACATGTTTAAACACAATGACATGGAGAGTTTTGAAAAAAACTTAAAAAGAGCCGAAAAATTAGCCAATGAAACTGGAGGAGGGATTTTGGTAATCTCTGAAGGAGTTTTTGGGATGAGAGGTGACCAAGGAAAACTGAAAGAAATTATCGAGTTTAAAAAACAATACAACTTCAGAATCTTGGTAGACGATGCTCACGGTTTTGGTGTATTAGGAAAAACTGGATACGGAACAGGTGAGGAGCAGGGAGTTCAAGACCAAATTGATGTGTACTTTGCCACTTTTGCCAAATCAATGGCAGGTATTGGAGCGTTTTTGGGAGGAAGTAGAGAAGTAATTGATTTCTTGAAATACAACCTACGTTCGCAAGTCTATGCCAAGTCATTGCCTATGCCATTTGTAATAGGAGCGCTCAAACGATTGGACATGATGAGAAGTGACTTGTCTTTCAAAAACAAATTGTGGGAGAATGTAAATATGCTTCAGAACGGACTGAAAGAAAGAGGATTTGAGATTGGAAACACCAACTCGTGTGTGACTCCTGTTTATATGCAAGGATCGCTCGAAGAAGCTACGCACTTAGCGTACGACCTCCGAGAGAATTTCCGAATTTTCTGTTCGATTGTGGTGTACCCAGTAATTCCAAAAGGAATGATTATTTTCAGATTGATTCCTACAGCTTCGCACAGCAAAGAAGACGTGCTCGAAACTTTGGATGCCTTTGAAGCAGTACACAAAAAATTGGTTGCCAAAGAATACGATTTGCCGGAAATGGCAACATTCGACTTGGAGGAAAACCATGTTTAATCTACACAGGTTTTGCAAATATTTTAATGCTCATCTTTTGGTGAGCATTTTTTGTTTAAAATCATATTACCAAACGATTAATTAGGCATTTTATTCTTTCATAATCTTGTAGCTTCTAGTAAAATTATCTGAAGTTATCTTTAAAATATAAATTCCTGCAGGATATTGCGACAAATCAATGGATGTATTTTGCTGACTGAGGCTTTGTGAGTAAATAAGCTTTCCCATATTGGATAATAAATCAATTTTATTGCTTTTAGAAAAAATAGGCTGCAAAGTCATAACATTAATTATTGAAGAAGTAGGGTTTGGATAAATACGGATGTCATTTTTCGAATTTTCGAATTTATCCACAGAAACCACATAACCACTAAAACAAGTACTAGTAAATGCGTTACTTAATTCTGTACTAATAGCCAAAACGGCAGTTGAATCCTTACAAACACATCTTCCATCATTAAAATTATAAGTAATGTATGCTGCATCTGTTTCAAAAGCCTTAAAGGCACATTGCTCAAACGTTAGCGAGTCACTGGTTAGCAATTGTGTGCTATGATTCCAATTGGTAAACAAGGTATTCCCTCCGCTCCAATGATTATTTCCTAGTTCTTGAATAAAGTCACAAGGCTTTAAGAAGAGTAGATACAGGGTTCCACTTCCTCCAACAACACCAGCACCACCCCCTATATTTACAGCAATTGTTCCATCACCCCTTAAATCACCAATATAAGAGATTGACCTAGAGAATCGCTCAATAGGCGCTAATACTAATCCAAACCCCCCATTATTGCCATTGATTTTAGTGTAAGTTTTTACTGTTTTGTCTGAGTTGAGGTATAAAATGTATCCATCACCATCGTTTTGTTGGTTTGCTCCCGTAATTAGATCAGGAATACCATCTCCATTTAAATCTCCTGGCGCACACATAGCGTGACCAAATGCCGCACCAAATGATCCGTTAGAGTTAATCGTATCTGACAATTCATCTGCAAACCCATTCAATCCTTCTGTGATTTTTATCTTAGAGTTTACATTGAAAGTTGAAGAATCTAAAGATAGAATCCAAATAGCTCCCTTTCCGCTATCTGAAGAAAAAGCACCCACAGCCAGTTCTTTGTGTCCATCATTGTCTATATCACCCAGCATAGCCACCTCTCTTCCTCCAAAACCATCGTTGTTTGAAAGTCCTGTCCCAAACCCTCCCTGAGTAGAACTGATATCCACTGTTTTAGAATTATCCACGAGAGAATTGGAGTTGAAAAATAAAATTTTAATAGCTCCCCTTCCTCTTCCTCCATCGTTAGAGGTAGGGTTACACGCCACGATGTCAATTCGTCCATCTCCATCTAAATCCCCAATTGCCGAAAGACCCTGAGATTCAATATTTTGATTTTTAACGTAGCTTTTCACTTTTCCGTTGGTATCCAAATGAAGGATGTAAACAACCCCACTTGGCACATGGTTAGCCGATACTGCAATGTCAGGAATTCCATCTCCGTTGTAATCTCCCACACCAGCTACTCCATATCCAAAAAAGCTACTTGTAGTAAGGGTGTCTGTAAAACCTCCTTCTAACATCGATATTTTTTGATTGAATTTTACTGTTCCGTTATTATTCATAAAAAGAATGTAAACAGCCCCTGCATCCGTTGCTCCATCATCATCAGAACGAGCTCCCACTGCAATATCTAGAACCCCGTCCCCATTTAGATCCCCTATCACATCGTGTTCTCGGCTGAACCTGTCTGCTGGATTAAGAGAAGCGACAAAACCTCCCGAGCCATTTTCAATTTTCACAAAGCCATCTGGTCCCCATTGGGTGGTGGTTTGAGAAAAAAGCGAATTAGCTAAAAATAATAAGACGATGATCACTAAAGGGTTTTTTTGCATGGAAATAGAATTTATTTAATACTTCTAATAAGACTATGGTTTTTTGAAAAGGTTTAACGCGGTAAAAAAATGCTACCATTTCTTTTTCCCTACAAACCGTATTACTTTTCCGACTCCATTATGATATATTCCTTCGTTGAGCTCTATTTCTTTTTCTTCAAGTTGAAGAGCCTCAAATTCATGAAAATCTTTTTTGATGCTTTCTGTAGTAAAGAGCATTTCTAGTTTATTGGGTCCGCCAATCTCTGGATTTTTTTCTCTCAGCGGAAGGTTGTTGGTGCTAAATCCTTCCAAAATTAGCAATCCACTTGGCTTTATTAATTCTCCTATTCTTTGGTGATAAACGGATAAAATAGTGGGAGGAAAATGGGCATAAATTAACGCAGCCCCATCAAAACTAGCTTCATTAAAATCCATGGACATAAAATCACCTACTTTGTAGTCAATTATCACCCCTTGGGCAGCCGCAAGTTGGAGAGATTTTTTCTTTCCTTCTTCGCTAATATCAAAGGCAGTTACGTGCAAGCCCTGCTTGGCAGCAAACACAGCATTTCTTCCTTCTCCTTCGGCAGGAAGTAATATTTTTCCAGCTAGTTTATAGCTAGTTACTGTTTTTTTAAAAAACCCGTTTGGTTCTTTTCCATAAGCAAACTCTTTTGCACCATAGCGGTTATTCCACATTTCTTTCATTTCATTGTTCATAAACGTTAAGATTTTAATTATCAATAAAAATTACAAAAACTTATCCGTTCAAAAAATTAAAATGAGCTAAAAGACAGATTAAAATCGAGAAGGGATGATGCTTTACTTTCGCTCAACAAAAACCTCAAGAAAGCCTTGCTTTTGACCACCAGCACCCGGAACATTTTTCCTCGTTGTGTGGCAAAATGGTAATCCCATTTCGAGTCTTCTTTTTTTATAAATTCTTGAAACTCGGCAGACGCAATACGAGTAATTTCCGGAATCTTTTCCAAAAGGATTGTTCGTTTCTGTCGGAACGGGGATGGTTGAGAGGTCATAAATAAATTGAAAGACGAGAGGATTTGATATAGAGTAAGTGTTACCTTCAGCAAGCTAAGCGGTTAAAGTAAAAGGGCAGAGCGAATTTATTTTCAACTAAAATCTTACTATCTTCACTGTATGCCAAGAATTGATTCTTTTTTATGGTCGGTGAGGTTGTACAAAACCCGAAGTAAGGCCACAGAAGCCTGTAAGAAAAACAGAATTTTGATCAATGAGTCAGAAGCAAAACCCTCTAAGGAAGTTAAAAAGGGAGATGTGGTGATGATAAAAAAATCTGGGATAAAATTCGAGTATAAGGTAATAGAAGTTTTGTCCAAAAGAGTAGGAGCAAAACTTGTATCCGACTACCTTCAGGACGTTACCAAAATAGAAGAAAAAGAAAAGCTGAAGCTTCAGCAATTGGCCCAAAAAACTTACCGAGACAAGGGGGCTGGAAGGCCTACAAAAAAAGACAGAAGAGACCTTGAGGACTTTTTGTAAGCGGCAAAATTATTGTGTAACTTTAGGTAGATCCTAAACCGAAAAAACCATGAGCAATAATTTTGAAACAACTTGGAATAAAAAAGAATTTAAAGCCTATACGTTACTTTACTGCAGTCAAGTAGATTTGGAAGAATCCAATGCCGAAAGAGGATTGATTGTACAAAAAGTGGGCAAAGAAAACTACAATCACATTTACCAAGAAATAGAACAAGATAACGATTACACGCGAGTCCAAAAGATATTGGCTGCCTCCAAAAGATTGGACTACAACACCGAAAAACTACTTAAAGATATGAGAGATGTTTTTTTCTCGGACAATGAGTTTGATGAAGTAGAAAAAGGTGTGTTTTTATTACTGAAAAAACTGCTTAACTAAGGACTTACTGTTTATCCGAGATGTTTGTTGAGTAATCCCAAACTAACTAGCACAGCTCCTATAAAAACGAGTTCGAAATAGGCGTGAAAAGAATTACTCAAAACAGAACGAGTAATGCCATATCCCATTGCCAGTAACCCAACTACAAATGATAGAAGATGAATAGGTTTTATTTTTTTCATGAATTGAAGTTACCAAAAATTTCGGTGTCATCTGGGTTGCTTAAAACTTAGCCAGTGTAACCTCGTTCCAATTCTTGCGACTGACATCTTAAGTTTCGTGGAAACGCGAAGAAATTTAGTACTTTCGTTTTTTCAAAAAAAGAATCATGATTTCAGTCGATAATTTAGCCGTAGAGTTTAGTGGGAGCACCTTGTTTAGCGGAGTTTCATTTGTAATAAATCCCACAGACAAAATTGCGCTGATGGGAAAAAATGGAGCAGGAAAGTCCACCATGATGAAAATTATTGCGGGCGTTTCTAAACCCACCAAAGGCGCTGTAAGAGCCAATAAAGAAGCAGTAATCGCTTACCTTCCTCAACACCTACTCACCGAGGATAACTGTACCGTTTTTCAAGAAGCTGCCAAAGCTTTTAAAGAAGTGTTTGAAATCAAAAACGAAATGGACAGACTCAATACTGAGCTCACCACACGAACTGATTATGACAGTGACGAATACATGAGAATCATTGAGAAAGTGTCGGAATTGGGAGAGAAATACTACGCGCTGGAAGAAGTAAATTATGATGCCGAAGTTGAAAAAGCCCTGAAGGGATTAGGGTTTAAACCCGAAGATTTTCATCGCCCCACGAGCGAATTTAGTGGGGGGTGGAGAATGAGAATAGAACTAGCTAAAATTCTCCTTCAGAAACCAGATTTGATTTTATTGGATGAGCCCACGAACCACATAGATATTGAGTCGGTGATTTGGTTAGAAGATTTTTTGATCAACAAAGCCAATGCGGTTATGGTAATTTCGCACGATAGAGCTTTTATTGATAACATTACCAACCGAACTATTGAGGTAACAATGGGAAAAATATACGACTACAAAGCCAATTACTCTCATTACTTGCAGCTCCGTGAAGAACGAAGGTCACACCAAATAAAGGCCTACAAAGAGCAACAAAAGTTCATCGCAGACAACCAAGCATTCATAGAAAGATTTAAAGGAACTTACTCCAAAACCAACCAAGTAACCGCCAGAGAAAGAATGCTCGAAAAACTGGAAGTCATTGAAATAGATGAGATAGATACCTCGGCATTGAAATTGAGATTTCCGCCAGCTCCTCGGTCTGGAGATTATCCTGTTTCGGTAAAAGAAGTGTCCAAATCCTATGACAACCACGTGGTATTCAATGAGGCGAATATGGTAATTTCGAGAGGAGAAAAAGTATCGTTTGTTGGGCGAAATGGAGAGGGAAAATCTACCATGATAAAAGCTATTTTAGGAGAAATAGAAGTGGATGGAGAATGTAAATTGGGACACAATGTACAAGTAGGGTATTTTGCCCAAAACCAAGCTTCATTATTAGACGAAAGTTTAACAGTTTTTCAAACTATTGACGAAGTAGCCGTAGGCGAGATACGAACACAAATAAAAAATATCTTAGGAAGATTTATGTTCAGTGGAGACGATATTGACAAGAAAGTTAGCGTATTGTCTGGAGGAGAAAAAACGAGGCTTGCCATGGTAAAACTCTTGCTCGAACCCGTAAATTTACTCATCTTGGATGAGCCAACAAATCATTTAGATTTGAAATCCAAAGATGTACTGAAAGAAGCGTTGATAGATTTTGATGGAACCTTAATTTTGGTTTCTCACGATAGGTATTTTCTTCAGGGATTGTCCGAGAAAGTTTTTGAGTTTAAGAACCAAAGAGTAATTGAGCATTTTGAGACTATTGATGCGTTTCTAGAAAGAAATAAAATTGAAAAAATAGCAGACATCAACCGGTAACTAGTTGCTTACTTTTTTTGTAAAAGAAATAGTGGTAAAGGCTAAGAATCAGCAGAAAAACTGAAAGGAGTAAAACAACGAAGGAAACCTTATTTTGTTGCCATTGGAAATTTGCGTTGTAAAGCACCGCTACTTGACCCAAACCCACAAACGCCTGGCTAAAAGCCAACAAAAGATAAAAAACTGGTTTTTCTTTCTTCATTCGCGAGAGGTTTTCTTTCTGGGCAAAAAAACAATGGAGATTAAGCCGCAATTCTTTTGTTTCTATTAATCAAAATAAGAGAAGTCCAAATTACCAAAGAGGCATCTACAAAAAACACGAATTTCTGGAGGAACGGCATATAGTAAATCCCTACCTTAGTTTCGAAACCAAGATAGAGACAAATACTCATTATAAACACAATGTAGGTCAATGTTTTGAATGGCCTATTTTTATACTTTACAAGTTCAATAAAAATAGGCACAAACGCCATAGAAGCAATTATTCCTACTAGCGTCACCACCAAATCGTGCAATTCTTCCTGGTACATGAAGGTAAAAATAGCCATAGACAAAACACCTAAAATCTTAATAAGTTTGGTGTTTCTGTTAGTTTTTTCAAAAATATTGGGCAGGACATAAAAGAAAGACATCATGGTAATACTAAGAACTAGATGAGCTAAATTTGCGAGTAGTTTGCCTTCATTTTTCAATCCCGAATGTGTGATTAGGTTATTGGTATCACACAAAAAATTATGAAAAAAACTGTAGCCATCTTGGGCGGTAGGGACATTATCGGAACCACCAGGATACAGCAGAGCTGCTGTGGTAAACATAATGAGATAGGTGATCATCCCGATGACAGGAAAATAGACGACAATGCGGTTAAATGTTTTCACGTGTGGTAAAGTTAAAGCACGAAAGTACAACGATTATTAGTAGGATTCTACTTTTTACAATCGAGAAGGCTCTACCCACTTAAATTGATAATCGCTCTCTGGAAGTTTCATCCTTTCGGCAATCCGGAGCATTCTACTTGGTAATTTCATTAAGTAGTCCCTCGCCTTTTCGGCTTCGTCTGTTAGGTTCGTTATTTTATCAATTTCCCACCGTTTGATGAGTTTTTCCAAAATGTCAACATAATCTTTGGCGGTATATACTCCAATTCGCTGAGCTGTATTGGAAAACTCTTCGAAAGCTGTTCCCATTTTCATTCCCGATTCTCTTAAGAAATGAGCGGGCATGGTGATTTTCTTTTTCATCATGTCGGTAAATGCAAGCATCATTTGACTAGGATCTACCGAAAATATTCTTTCCACAAATTCGGAATAAGCAGTGTGGTGCCTCATTTCATCACCCGCTACCATTTTACACATTTTGGCAAGTTGCTTGTTTCCGTGCTTTTTGGCAATTTCGGACACACGATTGTGCGATACGTAAGTAGCCAATTCCTGAAAACTTGTATAAATAAAGTTTTTGTAAGGATCGCGATCCGTTCCTATATCAAATCCGTCTGCAATCAAGTGTTGTGTGGTAATTTCCACCTCTTTCATGTTTACCTTTCCTGATAAATACAAGTATTTGTTGAGCAAATCTCCGTGTCTATTTTCTTCGGATGTCCACTGGGCCACCCAAGTTGCCCATCCGTTTCCTTTCGCCTGATCTACACCTTCTACATCCATCAACCAAGATTCGTAGGTGGGCAAAGCCTCCTCGGTAATCATGTCGCCTACCAGTACTACCCAAAAACCGTAGGGCATTTCCTTTGCAAGCTCTTGAAGCTCTTCAATTTGTTCAAGAAAATTATCCTGTCGGGCGTCTGGCAAAAAGTCTTGCGGTTGCCAAATAGAGTCAATCGGAATCAAGTATTTTTGAATTAGTGAGTCCACATCTTTTTCGAGATGTTTCATCACTTCCAATCGGACATTTTTTTGAGACATAGAATTGTTTTTTATAATTCGTTACAAGGATAAGGAAATAATTAAAAGGAAATAAACAATCGCCCATGTTTATAGAGAGAGTTACTTTGTTTGAATTCTTTCTTAATAAAAAAAACTACTTAGACAGAGGCAATTGTTTGTACTCTTTCGCTTTGGTCGTTTTTCGACAAAGTCAATCTAATAATGCTGTCTTTCAAAGCTTTTAGGTCATGAGGAATGGAACTTTCCAAAGCGATTAAGTCGCCTTTACCAAGATTCATCTTTTCATTTTGTACACCAAATACTATGTTTCCTTCCACTATTTCTACCACAATTGGAAATGACGTTTGGTGTTTTTTCATTTCGGTACCCGCCTTCATGGCTATTCTTATTTCTTTGGTAAATGAAGTTTCAAAAAGCACCGTAACAACGGGTTTCGATTCATGAAATTCAATGTCTTGTAGGAGTGATGCACTATTCATAGAATTGGACTGAGGGTTTATCAAAACTAAACAAAACCTCATGACTCAAACCTGATAAACCTCAGTAAAAAAACTGAGTTAAAAGAAGGCTCTTACCTCAATTGTTCCCGCATGAATAGTATTGAAATCTTCAGGTTTTCGTCCATTGTACGAAATGCTGAGGTCCAGGTTTTTACCAATTTTTCTGTTGAGAAGGAGTTCCCAAGTCATGTTGTTTCCTCTTTTTAACCCCTCGAGCATTTCGTATTCTAGCGAGGAGTTGGGCGCACCAGAGAAACTAATGGCTATAAAATTGAATCCAGCCACCAAATTAAGTTTATTGACAATGGTATATTTTGCTCTTGCTCCTGCCGAAGTAAGTGAAGCAAATTCGCCTTCGAGGAGGTTTGTTTTTTCTTCGTAGGATGACAAAAAATCGAGATTAAAATTCGCTCCTTTTTGATAGGTAAGGGTAGGAGAAATTTTCCGTGTTTCTAGTTCAAAATTTCGACTAGCCAAAAAATCAGAGTTTAATATTTTTTGAGTTGCCTCATTTTCAATTTTAACTAGAAACTTATCAAATCTACACCGTAAATTTACACCATATATCGTAGATTCTCTTGAATCAAATCCATTGGAAAGCAGCACTTTATTTCCCGTTTGTTGAAATGAGACTTCAACTCCATATTTGTAGCCGGTTCTATTAAAAAACAAGGAAGACCTAAGCTGATTATTGAGCGAAACTAGATTGGAATCGTTGAGGTTTGTGGCAAAAGGATTCAAACTGGAGTTTGGACTTTCGAAAGTGGTTTTTCGATCAATTTTTGCAGCCGAAACAGAAGAAATTTTTGAAAGAAATCGATAGAATTTGCTCGTTTTATCTTGGAGTAAAGTACGTGGCGAAATCGCGATAGATTGGGTAAATTGATTGGAAAATGTTTGGATATAGTCATTACTTTGTGTAAACACTCGGATGTAGTTTGCTTGGTCTTGAAAGGCCGCCACTTCAAATTCATTTATTTCTTTTGTGCCATTTTCGTTATAATCTATCCAAGTAAAAACTCCCTGTCCTGGGTTTACCTCAACATACAGAAACTCTCTTTTCTGTTCCAACCCAGATCCCACACTGTAAAAAGTATTGAGACTCACCAATTGTTTCCAGAAGGAAGTAGAAAAATTGGTCTGATTGAGAAAAGTGTTTTCAGGAGCAATCCCCACAATCGATTCGGTAGGCATGAGTTGACGATAGGCCACATTTCCTTTTAATTGAGTACGGTTGTTGTTGCTTTTTAATTGGTAATCAACTCCCGCTTCGTGCGAGTATGCCGATTGAACCAATGTAGCCTGCCGAGACATTTTTTCATTACGATATCCGTAGTACAGGGAATAAAAACGAGAGGGTTTTTTCTCCCTTTTTAGGTAAATTCTTCCGTCATAAAAAGAATAGCTCGCAGGCAAAATAGAATCGTTTTGTAGAAAAAGGTTTTGTTCCACTTCGTCCTTGTAGCCAAGGATCAGTGTGCCTATTTTTTGCTCAATCACCGACTTATGTCGATAAAACTGAGTGTTGGACTCTCCCTCCGAAATTAACAAGCTTCCAGCATACTTAGCTTCAGTATTGTTCCAGTCTCCTTGTCCAGAAAAATCATTTTTTATTCCTCTAAATTGTTTACCTAAATCCAAAACATCCAAGTTGTAGGTAAATTTACCCACACTGTCTTTTTGTAGACCAATATTAAAATTACCAAGAACCAATGGAGTAGTAATTTCATCAAACCCTAAGTTCCAATTTCGATTAAACTCAATCGCTCTAAATTTTTCTACTGGACTAAAATGAATACTAGTAAAGTCAATCGAACCACCAGATTGGAGTAAAGCACTATTTTTTTTCTCCGAAACTTTCTTGGAATACACCATCTCAACCCTCGAACCCATTCCAATATTTTGGTTGTTTCCTTGTTCAGAAAAAGTATTTACATCTTCATTGGAAAGAGCCAAATCTGTTTTGATTTGGAGATTTTTGTTCACTTTAAAGTTGTTTTCAAGGGTAATTAATTGTTTTCGTTTTGGAGTAATCAGCAAAATGGCTGGCACGTAATTTCCATACTGCACAATTGTTCCGCTCACCGTATCTGGTTTTACCCATTTATACACGTTTCCAAAAGGTGAAAATCCTTCTCGAATATAATTTCCATTACCGGAACCTACATCCGAAAACTGAACCCTGTACAGTGTTGTGTCGCTGGTGGGTGCATGCAAATATACGGAATAGCCAAGCGAATCAATTTTTATGTAGGAAACCACATTTTCGTCCTCCCCAACAGGTGATTCTCTTTGGATAAAGGCTTTCGTCACATCATTTCCTACTACCGACATAAGGGCTTTTTCGGAGTCTTCCAACTCTTGAAATAATGGCTGATTTTTGTGATCTTGTTCGCTATAAACCCTCAAAAATGTTTCAGAATTTTTGTTTTTGTAGTGCGTTTGCGCATTCGCGATTGACCTAAGATAGTTTCGGTCTGTATACTGAAACTGAACTTCAATTCGTTTGTTTTTGGTTATCAAAAATTTGGGTGTAAAAATTATCTCAGCCGAATTGTAATCAATGATATAATCGTGATCGGCACCTCGTTGAAGTAAAACCCCATCTACAAATACTTGTTCCGTTCCGGATAGAATAAGTACAAATAGCTCATTATCCGCACCGGTCAGTTTATAGGGACCCTGATTTCCTTCAATTCCTTGGAAAAACTGAATCCTGTATTTTCCTCGAGAGACCGCGGCACCCACTTCCAGTGAAATGGATTTACTGTCTTTGGTTTGAATAGAATTTGAATAAAACAACCCCATGGATTTTTTGCGATATCGCATGTAATGAGAATCAAATCTTTCTATCGAATAATCACCCGCAATAAGTTTCCATTTATCGTCCGTAAGTTGAATGAATACATTGTCAAAATCTTGTAACTGTTGAGTATTTCCGTCAGGTTGAATGGGAATGTTTTCATCAGTAACCGAAGCAAGGACAGAAACTCCTTCTCCAATTTTTCCCGATAATTGTAGATTAAAATTTGAATTCACTCCCAAGTCTTGGGCATTTCCCAAAGAAATACCTCTCGATATACTCCCCGACTTAGTGAGGTTATCTCCCCCAAACAACTCCAGTTCTTGGGCGCCAGGGTTGTTACTTCTAAACGGATTTGTGTAGGAAAATATCGGCTGAATCAAGCTCGTATCTTTTTTGTAGTATTTCTTGGCAAAATTCAGAGCAAATAGATTGTACACGACCCTTACTTTCTGAGGGGTTTGTCCATACCAAGTCAAGGAAGATTCATCCCAGTTAAGGGTATACAAAGAATCATCTACTGGTATGTCTCCGCGATAGACTCTAAAAGATTCTGGTACGATTGAGAGGCTGTCTAATTGCACAAAGGAAGTATCAACAAGAATTATTTTATCTACCCGCTGAGCCGTGGAGAAAAACACCGACAACAGAAAGAACACAAAAAAGATATATTTCCAAAAAAATCTCACTGTCAAACTTACGATTTAACTCAGAAATTGTTGTTTCGACATTCATTTTATTTGACACGGAAAGAAACGATTTTTCCCTTTTACCACAAAATTAAGACAAAGATTATCTGCGGTCATGAATTTCGTTATAAACAAACAACTTTCAATAACCCGCAAAATAAGTAGGTAGAGACTTTCGTATCTTTTGGTATGTTTGTATTTATTACACCACCAAAAACTAATCGAATGAGAGTAATCGTATGCTTGTTATTATTGATTGTAGGAACACAAAGTTTTTCGCAGAAGGTCGTTCCTTACGAATTAGAGAAAACTTATTGGGACAAAGGAAGAACTAAATTGCGCAGCATAGGATATGTAAACAACAATCCGTATTTGAGTTATTTTGGTGCCAAAGAGGGGGAGTGGAAGTTTTATCACAAGAACGGAAACATTCAAGAAATTTCGTATTTCAACCAAGGCGTTTATGTGAACGAATCAACTCAGTTCTATCCTTCCGGAAAAAAAATGATTGAAAGTTTTTTTTACCTAGGAGAAAAAGATAGCACTTACACTTCTTATTTTGAAAATGGTAGAATTGCCGAAAAAGGACAGTATGACAAAGGAATAAAAACAGGAGTTTGGGAATATTGGTACGTTGATTCCAGCTTACGAATGATTGCCCGATATGATTCTCTTGGAAGAGAAAGAGTGGGGTCTTTTTGGGACAAAAACAAAACACAAACAATCAAAAATGGAAACGGAAAGAAAATTTCGTTTTACGAAAGCGGAAAGATAAAAGAGGAGTTCAATTATCGAGATAGCTTGCTCGAGGGCGAAATGAAACAATTAAAAGCTTCGGGAAATCCATTGACATTGGGAATGTACAAGGAAGGGAAAAAACAAGGGAAGTGGACAATCTATTTTTTATTGGAGAACCAAATACGCACCGAAAAACAATTTGTACAAGATAGCTTGACAGGAAAATATACCAAGTATTTTGAAAACGGTAGGGTAAATATTTCGGGTGAGTTTTTAAACAACAAAAAAGAAGGAGATTGGAAATGGTTTGATAAGCAGGGAGGAAAAGACATGGAAGGTCAATTTGTGAAAGACCAACAATCGGGAAATTGGATTTATTATTATCCTTCAGGAAAGGTACGAAACAATGGAAGTTTTCTGGAAGGAAAAAAAACGGGGAAATGGGAGTTTTTCTACAAAAACGGAAGAAAACATAAAGAGGGAACCTACAAAAACGATGAAAAAAATGGAGAATGGACGGTGTGGTTTGAGAACAAAAAAATGCTTCACAAAGGAAACTTCACCAATGGAAAGGAAAATGGGTTTTGGGAATCTTGGTATGAAAGTGGAGAGAAAAAGGACGCAGGAACATACAAAAACGGGGTGTTTCATGGTGAGTGGCAAGGATGGTATCCAAATAAGAACAAAAGATATGAAGGCAGTTGGGACAATAATTACAAGACAGGTAACTGGACGTATTGGCACGCCAATGGAATTAAAAAAGAAGAAGGAAAGTACAAAGTGATTGAGGTTAAAAGAAAAAAACTTAAAATAGAAGAAACCATAGAAAAAAGCGTAAAACACGGAAAATGGAATGTGATGAGCGAAGTTGATGGCTCGTTGGTGAGCACAGAGAATTTTAAAAATGGTAAAAAACATGGAAAATGGACGTTTTATTTTCCAGGTGGAGAATTGATTTCTACACAAATGAAATACAAGAAAGGTCTGCTTCACGGAACTTTTAAGTCCTATGATCGTAGCGGAAGATTAATGAGTGAAGTGAATTATAAAAAGAATGTAAAACATGGTAAAACCATTATTTACGATCAAAACGGGACGGTAGTAAAACAAATGGAATACAAGCACGGAAACCGAACGGACAACAAAATAAAGGGGTATTCTCCAATTTGATAAAAATCGAACCTTGCAGGAAGCAAGAGTGAAAGTTAAAATTTAGTATACTTGTACATCTAACTGTTACTCTAACTTATGCCAATAAGAATAATCAAAGACAAAAACACCCGAAGCAGCAATTCACCAAACAGACCCAACAACACAAGCGGAGGAAGGGGAAACCTGATAGCATTTTTGCCTGTTTTACTCAATCTATTTAAGAAGAACGCAAAACATGGGATTGGCGTGGTCGTGATAGGTGGAATTCTTTATTTTTCGGGCGGACTAGATAAGTTTTTGGGCGGAGATGATAACCAAAACCAAGTGGTGGTTGCTCCCGATATGGATTCCGATACTGAGTATTCGTTGGGAAGCACATATGACGAAGAAAAATATGTAAATACTGAGATTTTTGCCTCCTTGGCGAACAACCGAAAAAATCCACTACCAAACAAAGTATCGTTATTGGAATACGCGCCAAAATCAAGGAATCAAGGAAGTCAAGGTTCTTGTGTTGGCTGGGTGAGCTCGTATGCCGCTCGAACTATTTTGGAATCTCGAGCTACCGGAAAAAACCCCAATCAAGTAATTTTTTCTCCTTCGTTTTTATACAACCAAATAGCCCTACCCGGATGCCAAGGAACTTACATTAGTGAAGCCATGAAAAACATGAGCAACTTAGGTGGATTGCCTTATTCTCAGTTTCCCTACAACGAAAGAAGTTGCGATAAAATACCAGATAACTATGAAAGAACGGAAGCTTCGCAATACAAAATTAAAGGGCATAACCGATTGACCAAAAACGGCAACAAACATAAAACAGATTTACTTGCAATCAAACACAACCTAGTTCAAGGCTGGCCAGTCGTAATTGGAATGATGGTGTGAGGAACTTTTATGCAGCAAATGCAAGGCAAAGATGTATGGAGACCCACAAACAGCGATTACAACCAAAGAGGATTTGGAGGCCATGCGATGTGCGTAATTAGCCATGACGATTACAAGAAGGGGTAGCTTTTCAAATTATGAATTCTTGGGGACCAAGCTGGGGAAATAAGGGAGTTTGCTGGGTGAGCTACAAAGATTTCGATTATTTTACCAAAGAAGCCTACGGATTGTACCCAAAGGGAAAAGCCAAGGACGCCAAGTTTGATCCAAATAAACTGGAAATGAAATTTGGATTGGTAAACAATGCCACAGGCCAAAACATTCCTTTTGAGTTTGTGAGTGGAATTACTTGTAAAACCATGCAACCCATGACGATTGGAACGCAGTTTAAAATCGAATCTACCAATTCTATTGAGTGTTACACCTATGTATTTGGGCAAGAAACAGACGGAAGTAGCTACACACTATTTCCTTATACAGAGAAACATTCTCCCTATTGCGGAATTACAGGAACTCGATTGTTTCCAAACGATCATTCGCTCGTGGCAGATGATGTAGGAAACAAAGATTACATGGCGATAGTAGTGTCCAAAAAACCCATTGATTACACCCAATTAAATAACTTGATAAATAAAGCTTCTGGAGCTACTTATGCTGAAAAAGTGCAAAGAGCTGTTCAATCACAGCAAATTCCAAATGTGCAATTTAACTCCAACCGAGAAACGATAAATGCCAATGCCGATACTCAAGGAAAGAATATCATGGCGGTGGTGCTAGAGATTGATAAGCGTTAACCCCAAATTTATTCAGAGTCATTCCGGCCTCTGAGCCGGAATCTTAACCATTGAACTATTTCTTGAAATATTCTCTTGTAGTTCAAGAAATAAATTCAGGATGACGATTGAAGAGTAAGAGGAATGGTTTATGTAACTTTGAGAAACAATTTTTAACCTTCTTTTTCTAGCAATTTGAGAACAACAGAAATCCTTACCCATACTCTTACCTTAACTGAAATAGAAAGTATCTCGGAAAATTATGAGCAAGTGGTATTTCTCAATTCCAATAACGATAAATCTATTTCGTATGTGGCGTTGGGAAAAAAAGCTGAATTTCAACCCAAAGAAAATCAAGTTTTTGATAGATTAAAACAATTTGTAGACGAACACCAAGACTGGGTGTTTGGTTATTTAGGATATGACTTAAAAAACGAAGTAGAACCCTCTTTATCCTCTAAAAACAAAGATAAGTTGGAGTTTGAACCCACTCACTTTTTTGTGCCCGAAATTGTGTGCGAATTATCCCCTGATTTCACTAAACTACATTTTCATAAAACGGAAGAAAAAGAGCAGTTTTTATCATTAAAAAATCCAAAAACAAGTAAAAAAAGCCGAAAAATTACTTTTTCTCAAAGAATGAGCAAAGATAATTATGCCCAAAGATTTGAAGCCATAAAAGAACATATTCAGCAGGGCGATATTTATGAAATGAATTTTTGCCATGAGTTTTTTGCCGAAAATGCGGAGATAAACCCTTTTGAGACTTACAACAAATTAAATGAGTTAACTAATGCTCCGTTTTCTACTTTTTATAAAAACAGTGAGAAGTACATCTTGTGTGGAAGCCCTGAGCGATACATCAAAAAAGAAGGAGATAAAATAATTACCCAACCCATAAAAGGAACGGCTAAAAGAGGGAAAACTAAGGAAGAAGACGAACAGATAAAACTGGAGCTTTCGCAAAATGAAAAAGAGAGAAGCGAGAATATTATGATAGTGGATTTGGTAAGAAATGATTTATCCAAAACTGCAAAAAGAGCTTCGGTAAAAGTAAAAGAGTTATGCAAAGTATATTCTTTTGAAACGGTCCATCAGATGATTTCCACTGTAACCTCCGAAATTGACAAAACAACCCACCCCGTTGAGGTGCTACGAACTACTTTTCCAATGGGATCGATGACTGGAGCACCCAAAGTGGAAGCCATGAAAATAATTGAAGAATTAGAAACAACCAAGAGAGGAGTGTACTCTGGAGCAATTGGCTATTTTAAACCCAATCAAGATTTTGATTTTAATGTAGTAATCCGATCTTTGTTGTACAATGAAAAAACGAAGTATTTGTCGTTTATGGTAGGTGGAGCCATTACAAATAAAGCAAATGCAGAAGATGAGTACCAGGAGACTTTATTAAAAGCCGGGGCAATGATAGCAAGTTTGAAGTAAGAAGCACAATTCTGAAGCCTTAGTTCGAGCGAACCTCCAGTATCGAAGGCTGACGGGCTAAGTAAATTGATTTTTATAATAAAAACCAACCACCTGTAACCAATAAAAAAAATGAACAAAAAAACGTTAAATAGCGAACTCGAAAGATTAACGATAGAGGAATTTAAATCGGAAGAAAAAACTCCCATCATTGTCTTGTTAGACAACATTAGAAGTTTAAATAATATTGGTTCAGTTTTTAGAACGGGAGATGCTTTTCGGATTGAAAAAATCTACCTGTGTGGATACACAGCAACTCCTCCCAATAAAGATATTGCAAAAACAGCTTTGGGAGCAACCAAATCAGTAGATTGGGAACACCGCGAAGACATTAAAGAATTAATTCAAGAATTGAAACAAAACACAACTAAGGTATACGCTATCGAACAATCCTCCAATTCCGTAATGCTGGATGAGTTTTATCCCAAAAAGAAGGTAAAAACCGCAGTAATTTTCGGAAACGAAGTACAAGGAGTACAGCAAGAGGCGATTGACCTGTGCAATGGTGTTATTGAAATCCCTCAAATTGGCACCAAACACTCTTTAAATATCTCTGTGTCGGCAGGTGTTGTGCTTTGGGATTTGTACGTTAAATTGAAGAAGTAAATTTTCATCAGTCATCCTGAACTTGATTCAGGATCTCACAAAGAATATTTCGCAGTATTAAAAGTTGCGGTAACATTTCATTGAAACGAGATGCAGAACTAAACTCAGCA
>Ga0233451_10001504_pt1 | contig 22264 bp, 14 predicted proteins | sample 011ome_29_FD_183052 | JGI IMG/M metagenome (GOLD analysis project Ga0233451, IMG submission 183052) | Coastal salt marsh microbial communities from the Groves Creek Marsh, Skidaway Island, Georgia - 011504CT (spades assembly) | ecosystem: Environmental > Aquatic > Marine > Intertidal zone >... | reverse complement strand
TGAGTGGAACGAGCGCGTTCTTCCTCTATGAAGTGTTCGCAAAGGATGGATGTGCAGTCGATCAAATCCACAAAGAGAGGGGAGGGCGGTGAGAAAAGTTTTTGAGGTTTTTTCCGAAAAAATATCTTTGATCTGTTTCGGGACGCTTTTTCTCTTTTTCGTGAAAAATAAGCGTTACGACGAGTACAAATTTTTTTTTGCGAACACCCAACATTGCCAGATTGCTAACCTCCTCTTCTCACTCAGAGTCTTCTTCTTTTTTGTTGTGAAGGAAGAAAGTTCGTCGTCCTACAAAAAACGTGAGAAAAAGAAAAATGATGAAAGACGCGAAGAAAATGCACCGGCTGTATTTCAAATCCAAGCTCGAGCTGGTGACCAACTGCGCGTGGACGAAGAGTGGTAGCAATAGTAGTACTGGTAGTAAGACGACGACGAGCGACGGTGGTAATGGCGAGAATGCGTCGTCATCGATCGTGTTTTTAGACGCGTTGGAAAAGGAGATCGCGAACGAAAAGAAAGAAAGAGGAGGAGAAAAAGAAGAAGAAAACGACGAGGCGGATGAAATAAACGAGGAGTTTGCGGACAGAGTGCTGATCTCGCGATTATCGTTATCGCTATCCTCGTCATCATCGTTAGGAGGAGCAGGTGGTGGTGGTGGTGGTGGTGGTGAACAAAGAAGAAACGAACACCAACTGAATCAAAAGTCAAAGTTCAGGTACCTTTTAGAAACGTTTCACAGAGCGGACGAGGAGTTGCGAAAGTCCACTCTCGCGCAGTTTGCAAACGAAAGGGACGCGAAAGATAAGTTCGACCTGTTGATGCAAGAGGTGAAGAAATTGTGCGTCTCTTACGGTGGATTGGTGTTGAATCCGGACGAGGAAATTCGAGGGACCCGAGAAGAGCCAGGGATGTTTCCAATATCAGAGTGGGAGGAAGAATACGGTGTGAATGAGTTTTCGTATCGATTATACACGGGCGAAATGAGCCAGATGTATTTGGACGCGTTTTGCAAAAAGTTTGGCGAGGAAGAACCTGACCTGCTGGATGCGATATTCTTGCACGAAAGGCAATGGACGTTTACGAGAGAGAAATCTTTACCGACCGAACCTTTTCTCGTCCACGGAATGTCCATTCTCGCGGATTTCGATCCATTTTTGAGGGCAATGTTTATGCTCGCGGCGAATCCAATCGCCGCGGCGAGATTGATAAAGCATCCGCTCTGGATGCCCAAAAACCGCAACGCTCAAATCTTTCCTACTTTACCGCCGCACGTAATGATGATACCAAACTTCAACGCAAACGCGCGAACGTCCGATGGATACGTGTTGGGTAAAGATTTTGAGGAGTGTTCAATATTAGGGCCGCTGTTTGCGCTTTCGCCGATGTATTCGAGGGTTCCGGTGATGAACATGTTGTCGCAAAGACGAGAACCAAACGTATTTCCAGCTTTATTTCCAAGCGTTGATTTAGGATCGAAAGACTTGAAAGTGAGTGTGCGCGAAAGAGACAACGCGCACGCGACGATTTGGATGCACATGGCTCGCGTCTACGAAGGCTTGCACGCAATCTTAAAGACTTTGCTTAAACACGGCGGGCCAACTCGTGATGGCGTTTTAAAGTGGATCTTCTTAAACTTGCACGTGAATAAGAAAAGAAGTCAACAAGAGCAACAATTATCTTGGTTTGAGAATTGCTCAGACGGCTACTTTGTAAACTTTTGCGAGACGATGTTACGTTTGAGTTTGCCATTCACGGACGTTCTCAACGGAAAAGGAAAACATTTGCCGAAAATTAAAGCGGAATACACGCTTTCTAAATCGTGCGGTATAACGGACTACAAAGATTGCACGAGACTTGGCATGACCGAGAGCGAAGCGGAACAATGCTATAACAGCGGGGAGTTTGAGTTGGAAGAAGGTGGCGATGCGAACGCGTCGTCGTGGGGATTCGTCTGCGAATGTTTTTTCGCGACTCATCGCGCTATGCATCTTGGCATCATCGCGTGTATCAACGCGCAAGAAGAGAGGCAGCGACACACCATACGCCGTTATGCCGAGAGAGTGAACGAATTGGAGGAGGAGATACAATCTTTACCCGGGAACGATCCGCGAAGACACGAGTTTGTTGTTCAACTCGGACAACTTCGCATGAAGAAAGATGCCTACATTCAACAGACGATGCTTTGCGATGCGACTTTGATGGATCCGCGCGTAGTATCGGATAGTTTTGCATTCTATCGTTTAACGTGCGTGTGGTTATTGAACGAAGCAAGAAGTGGTGGTGGAGATCAGACATCACCAGCAATTCCGACGACGACGACGACGCAACTCCCGGATGAAGCCTCGAAAGCTTTCCGAGCGATACCGGAAGAAATTGTGGAAGATACTTTGGACTACTTGGTGTACGTCATGTGCACGAAAAGTTCTTCGCATTCGTTGATTGAGAATGAAATTTTGACCGAAGTCGTAGACTTTCTCGTTCTCTTCTCCGGGGCGTCTGAGCACATCAAAAATCCATATCTTCGATGTAAGTTTGTCTCGGTCATACACTCGTTCTTACCAGACTATTCTGGCTCGGATAAATTAGGTCGAGTGATGTTCGAAACAAACGCGAGCGCATTTCAATTTCTCATCCCGAACTTGCTCAAACTCTTCGCCGATGCCGAGCAAGCTGTTGGTCCTTACGAAAAATTCAACGTCCGCAAAGAAATCGGCGACATTTGCGAGTATCTTTGGGCAATCCCGGAGTACCGAAACGGTTGGAAGATTTTTTCAGAAACCAAGTGGCGATTTTACGCGAAGTTTGTTGACATGCTCATCAACGATGCCGTGCACTCTCTCGGCGAGGCTATGGAGAAACTTCCGCAAATTCGAGAAAGGGAGGCGTTGATGGGGGACGAAGCGCAGTGGAATCAGCTGACGGACGAACAACGCGACGATCACGAGTCGCGTTACGAAAGCAGCGAACGAGAACTGAGATCGGATTTGTTTTTCGCGAAGCAAAACATAGAAATGATGGCGTATACGAGTAAAGAGATCGCCACGCCGTTCCTAAGGCCCGAGATTATCAAAAGAGTCGCGGACATGTTGAACTACTTCCTCAGTCACCTCGCCGGCCCGGAGAGACGAAAGTTGAAAGTGAAAAACCCGGAGAAGTATAAGTTCGATCCGAAAGAGTTGCTGACAAAAATCGTCACCGTGTATCTCAATCTTTATAAAAACGAAAGCATTATCAATGAAGGCGCGGATAAGATGGATACGGGTGCGGAAAAGACGTTAGCCGAGGCGATTTCGGAAGATGGGCGAAGTTACAAGGACGAAGTCTTTACCATGGCCATCGACGTTCTCTCCAAACACTTTCTTCTTTCGCCGACGGAAATTGAGATTTTCCAAAAGCTACAAAAAGCCGCGAAAAAAGCTGCGGACGATGCCGTCGACCTCGAAGCCGATTTAGGCGAGATTCCAGACGAGTTCCAAGACCCTCTCATGTGTACTTTGATGAAAGATCCAGTCATCGTACCGATCACGAAAAACGTCTGCGACCGGGCCACCATCGAGCGCCACTTGCTTTCTAACGAAACCTGTCCTTTCAGTCGTCAACCGTTGAAAGTAGAGGATTTGAAAAGTGACATCGAGTTGAAGAGAAGAATCGAAGAGTGGGTCATGGAGCAAAAGAAAAGGGCGAAGAAGTGATACTATAATGTCCGTAGTTAGTTTTAATCAGCAGTAGCAGAGAAAAGAGAGAGACATGCGAAAAAACAATTTGTTCCTTTCTCCTCGTACGACAGTCGTACAACATCACAATAAATTTCCTTCTCGTATTTCTTTTACTCGCCGTATTTAATAAATAGATATGTTCGCTGGGTCTGCATCATCGACGATGATGACGACGTCCTCCTCGTCGCTGGTGGTGGTGAGTAATAACACCTTTCAGGTGAAGAAGGAGAAGAAGACATCATCATCATCGACGAAGAGGAGAACCAAGAGAAGCGCGCACAGAAGAAGCGGCGAGGAAGAGGAGGAGGAGGAGGAGGCGATTGATTATTGCGCAAACAGAAGCGATTTCGATGCGTTCGAGCGCGCTCTTTCTTCGCTCTCTTCCTCTTCATCATCGAGAAACGATGCGAACACAACTGACAACGATAACGACTACAATGAAGACATTGATAGCGGTAAAGTGAAGAAGAAGAAGAATTTGAAAACAGCAGTTTCCGCGCTGTGCGCTTCCTTGTGTCTCTCGACCGAAGTTTTCCTCCTTTCATCCGGTTTTGCGTTTCCCCGGGAAGCGAGCGCGTTGCTATCGAACCCAAATTCGGGCTTACCGCGAACGCCGACCGCGGCGTTACGACGAGCCACGCCGAGAGTGAATGCGGAGTCGTCAGACATTCAGTATAATTTGGACGACGCGGCGTATCAGTTTCGCATCCCGCAGCGAAAACCGTGGAACTCGATGTTGAACGAAATCAAGAAAGCGAAAGAGATAGTCAAGGAGAAAAGAGGTGAGATTTTCCAACCGATCGTGAAGGAAACCCAAGCCAGCGCGGAAGTTGAGATTGAGAATTTAGTCATCGCCTTGGACAGATTAATCTTAGCGTGCGAAAACCAAGACGTGGAGAATTTTGATAAGTGGATCGCCAAAGCCATAGAAGCGAACGGAAATATCATGGTGAACCAAGTGAACGACTTGCCATTTTTGTTACCGAAGCGATACCAAGAGTTGCCAAGAATGACGGGACGGGCGGAGTTAAAGTTTACGATTAAACACGGCGATGGGAGTTCGTTTGGGAATTTGAACGGCGAGCCTTTGAAAACCGTGGATCTCGAGATAACCTGCGACGGTTTTAACGCGCCAATTACGGCTGGAAACTTCGTTGACGCGGTGAAAAGAGGCGAATTCGATGGGAGTAAATTAAATTTATCCGAAACGGCTGTTATTTTTGGCAACAGCGATAATTCAGCGTCGACATCGATCCCTTTGGAAGTCAAGGCGTCGAATGAATTCGAGCCGAGATACCGGTCGCCTTTAGATGTTGCGAGCGGCATCGATGCGTTACCTTCCATTCCTCTCTCAGTGAACGGGAGCGTCAGCGCCATGCGCTCAGCCACGGACGACGGCGCTTCCTCTTCCTCCCAGTTTTTTCTCTTTAATTTCGATCGCAGACAAGCCGGTTTAGGCGGTGTAGCGTTCGAAGAAGGAGAGTTTTCAACCTTTGGGTACGTCACGAAAGGATTAGACTACGTGAGAGACTTACGCAAAGGAGACGTGATTGTTAAAGCTTCAGTCACGGCGGGAGAAGACCGCTTGGTCAATCCGAGCGTCTCCAGAGCCGATCGGATCGATGAAATCCAAGCAGCGGAATTAGCTGATAAAGAGTTGTTAGCAGAGAAAGGCGTTTGAAATGTTCACGATGATTATTATGATGATGATGTGTTTTTGTTACCCTCAATTCGTAGTCTCTCTCCCTTCTTCCATCCGTCCTTTTGCTCTCCGCGTCTTCTCCTTTTTTGTGTGAGTTCGCCCAAAAACGCTTACGACCAACCTCCACCACGAATTTCTTAATAATATCCAAACTGCTTTCTTACATTTATAATTCATACGACACATAAAAAGAGTGATGATGATGATGATGTTTGCATCAGCATCGATGCGCTGTCAAACCGGTGGTATTGGTGATGCGTGTGCTCGTACCGACCCTCTCCGCAACGCGCAATCAAACCACCCTTTCACCATCATTCGCGCGTCGTCATCTTCGTCAAAGTCATCTTCTAAAATCATATCTAAACATCAACAACAACAACATTTTCCGTCCTCTCGGGGAAGAAGTTTTAGGAATGGTACAGACAACAATAACAACAACAGTACTGATGATATAAGAACGAGGATGTGTAGCCTTCGTCGGCATTCGTACTGTCTTCGAAATCGCGTCGTTGTTTCTTCATCGTCGTCGTCGCTGGCGAACGAACAACCACCAGGGAGCAGGAGCAGCAGCAGCAAAAATGTGTTCAACAGCAACGAGGCTGGCAAAGAGTGGAACACGAACCTTCGAGCGACGTGCGAAGCGATCGTGAAAGTGAACGAGGCGGACGATGTCACGCCAGAGCTATCGTTGGCGAGCTACATGCGACTGCCTGTGGAACAGTACGTGGACGTGCCGTTGCCGTTAGGCGCGAAGATGACGAAATATTTCGACGAGACTATTAGAGAAGACGAAGGCTTCTTCGAGCTCGCCATCCCGGGATTGAAGTTCTTCACGTTGGAGGTAAAACCAGTCGTTAGAGTGAAAGTGAGCGTGTTGACGACGGATAACGAACAGAGATTTGTGTGGAGTGGCAAAACGAAAGCGAACGATGTGAACGCAGAGGAAGAAGAGAAGAGAAGAAAGAAGATGAATAAAATGTACAGACCGGAACGCGAGGATGCGGATATGAGAGGACCGTGCGTTTTGATTGAAGTCGCGAGTTGTCGATTGGAAGGGAAGGAAGTCGAAAGTCTAGGCATAAACGAGATGTTCGTTAATCGAGGGAGCACGGCGTTTCGCTGGAAAAGCAGAGGAGATGAATCGTGGGACTACGGTGATTTGTTGCACTACGGCATTGGCTCGGCAGAACACGCCGACGCGGATGATGTTTCGAGTAGTAAAAAAGAGGGAGAAGAAGAGGCGGAAGAAGAGGAAAATAAATACGCGTACATCGAAGGTTGGACAGAAATCGGCGTCGGTGTCGATCCGCCTGGACCGTTCAAAAAGTTTCCGCGAAGTGTTACTCAGAGCGTCGGCGACGCCGTTCTTGGATTCACTCTGAGGGAAATCGAGAAAGCTTTTTTACGCGGGTTAGCGAGAGACTACGAGCGTTGGTGCTCGGACGCGGATTATAGACACCAAAGAGCGACGGCTTTCGAAAACGTCGGTGCTTGGACGGAGAAAGAGGAAGTTATAGATTTAGCGGCAAAGTAAAGTGTATATATAATAACGATAATAATAATTTCTGTTGTACCACGAGAAGGAAAGTTTGAATCCCCCGCTCTGTTCAAAGGCGCGTCGTATTTTTGACAATCTTTTAATCCATGCTCACTTTCGTTCGCAGCTTACCGACGCCAAACTTGGAGACGCCACCGCGATAGAACGACGCATTTCCTTTCCCACTAATTGAGCTCAACTTCATGAAACTATCGTCCAACAAAACTAAACTCGCGAGTCCGCACAACCCGAGCGTTTGTAACGTCACGCATCCAGCGGCGACGAAACGCCTTTGCCATAATTTTTTCATAAACCTCGCCATGAAAACAACCGCGGGGAACGAAATCAACCACAACAAGCCAACCACTCGAAAGTTTCGAATGAAATTCTTCGCTCGCCTGTCGACATCGGCGGCGGCAATAGCCGTTCGACCACCGACGACAAAAACTGCGGCATGAACTAAACGAATAAATACGAGGAGGAAACCGGGTAAATGTTCGTGATCGTGGAACGAGTTGAACATCGACTCGTATCGTCGCCCCCACGCTTCTAAAATAAAATGTAACACGGCGTTCCCTGCGATAATCATCCCACCAGCAGATAAGCGGCGAGTGCTTGCGCTGACACCATTGGGTAGCTTTTTGAACAAATACCCCGGCGAGCGCAACGCTGCGGTGATGGTCACTAAAATTCGTTTCGTCTCTGGATTTTCCAACGCTTTTTTACCGAGCAAACCTTTCGCGATGGCTGCCGCACCTTTAGCGATTGTTTTCGGCGTTGGCGGCGCATTCTTCTTCTTCGCATCGTCGTCGTAATCACCATCGCTACTAAAGTTGTTCGAACGTCCTCTCTTTCGTTCCCCATCGTCTGCGACGCCGTCCGCGCCTGCGACGGCTCCAAAATTCGCCCCCGTTCGTCTTCTCGCCGCCGAACCGCTTTCTAAACTCGAATCACCACTAAATACTTTCGCCGCGGAACTCTTCAAACTTTCCGCCTCCGCCGTCGTCGTCCATCCACAGACAAGAAATAACAACGTCATCGTCGTTATAAACTCAGACGTTCCTTGCGAGACTTCTGCCATAAAATCTGCGGGTAAGTAGGAGTACCGCCATCGCAAGCCTTTCCCGTCTTTGACGAATCTTCTCAAGTGTAATAGTTCAAGTAATAAGCTCATCATTTGTAAAAAGTACGCCAACATGACTAAAAGAACGACTAAATGCGTCGTCTTTTCGTTCTTTCTGTGCATGCGAACGGCCATGGAGACGAATACCAAACCTAAAAAGAACATGAATAAAAAATTCGTCACGTACACCCACCCGATGCCGCTCAAATCGGACGGTAAGTGTTGTCCATTATTCTTTATCGTGATATCGAAATGCAAAGGCGGAGGCTTCGCGTCGTAAAACTCCAACGCGCAATCCGCGACGACGATATACCAAAACGCAGCTCTTGACGCGTTATACGTCACGCCTCTTCTTCCTTTCACCTGTCGCATCGCTCGTAAGCTCGATTCGAAATACGTCTCCCTGTGCACAATCTTCTGCGGCGTCAACGAATCCGTGGGGGTTGCCCCTCCTGTTCCTTTAAGCCCCCACCCTTTGGACGACGGCGGTGTTTTTTTCTTCTTGTTATCCGCGGCTTTTCGAACGGCTTCTTCGTCCACCATGTGATTCTCGGGATGTACCCAACTGACGTTCCCGCTGTCCAAATCCACTCGATAGGAGTCTCCCGATTCTGGATCTTCAAAAAACTCGTACCCTTCCGCCTTGTGCGTCGCTTTCGGGTGCGGTAAATCCACGTCGTGCTCTAAATTTGCCATGTTGCATCGACTGTCGCACAAGCTTCCTTTCTTCACCTGTCGGTCGTACTCTTCGTACGATTTATCTTCAAACAATAAAACTTTCAACTTGTGTCTGCCACGTTCCCAACCGGTTTTCGCGGTTGATAATTTCACGCTTATATCTCCCGTTCTTCTCACCGCGAATTTACCGACCGTTTGCTCCGTGTTCGCGGAGTTTAGTTTTAACGTCCCGGTGAATCTTTCCGCCGATACTTTTTCGAGAGAAAAGAAGAAAACTAACACTTCGAGGAAGAAAAAGAAGAAGAGCTTCGAATTCTTCTTTGTCCTCATCATCATCATCATCATCAGGTCGTCGTCTCTCAAGTTACGCTCGAAGAGTAACGGAACAAATTTCTCTCTTTCTCTCTCTCTTTTTTATCGCGTTTTTATCGCGTATATATCAGCAACGAGACAACGACGAAAACAAAACCAACAACAACAACAATAACTTCCGTCACAAAAGCACTTTGATTACTGTGTGTGTGTGAGTTTGTTGTTGTAGTGTGAGTGTTCGTATTTAGTAGAGTGAGAGTCGTTAAAGAAATTTTTGAAGTGACGTTCCCCCAAAAAGTCATCTGTTGTTGTTTTTAAATTTTTCTCCAAATTTTTTTCTAAAAATTCTTTCTGACAGTCTTCTTCTTCTTCTTCTGTGTCTATACACGACAACTTAAAAGAGGAAAGGAAAAGAAGAAAACGATGACGATGATGATGGCAGGAGCAGCAGCAGCAGCGGCAGCAGCAGCGGCAACGCAAAGAGTACTGCCAGTGCTACTTCGTCGTCGTCGTCACTGTCGTTCAGCTCGTGCTTCTTCTTTGTCTTCTTCTTTGTCTTCTTCTTTGTCTTCTTTATCTGTGTGCGTTCCATCATCCACGTCTTGCAGGAGGAGCAGCAGCAGCAGCAACAGCAGCAGCATCTTCGGCGACAAAGAACCGAGTCGAGCGACGATGACGATGCTTTCGAAAAAGGCTTGGTGTGGATGTAGTAGTATCAGCAGTAGGTTTATGAGTAGCTTTAGTGTGATGAATGGCAGAAGCAGTAGTAGTAGCAGTAGTTTTAACACGCCGAACAAAAAAAGGGTATTCAAGAACGACGTTGCAACTGCTTCTGGACGAGTCGAAGACTATTATTACGACGACGACGACGACGAGGATTTGGACGACCCGTGGAAGGAAAGTTCCGAAGACTTTGACGACGACGAGGGAGGTGGCATAGTTATAGGCGCGAAAAAGCCAACGCCCGGGACTAAGAAGAACAAAAAGAGTCCGCCAAAGCGAGGCAGTAGCTTGACTTTGCCGACTTCTTCGCCGGACGGGGTTCGCGCGTTTTCTTCTTCATCGTCGTCATCGTCGTCTATTGGTATTTCGAGGGAAGACGACTTACCGAAACCTGGAGAAGGCGAAGATAGCTCATCGCCTCGACCGTTGGAGAAAGGCGATGTAGAGATATCCTTCTCGCGCTCGGGAGGCGCCGGCGGGCAAAACGTGAACAAAGTAAACACGAAAGTTGACATGCGCTTATCTCTCAACGGCGCCGTGGCATCTGGATTCCTACCCAAATGGGTCGCCGCTCGTCTGCGGATATTGGAAAAGAACAGAATCAATAGCGAAGACTGCCTAGTCGTGAATAGTACGAAACATCGAACGCAGAGTAAAAACATAGACGACGCTTTAGAGAAGATGGACGATATCATCCAAAGCGCGTCGGTGTTGAAAGACGTGGAAAACGCTCAAGCGAGGAAAAAGATGGAGAAGAGCGCGAAAAAGGCAAACGCCAAGCGATTAGAACAGAAGAAAAGCGCCAGTCAGAAGAAAAAGTTACGGTCGAATAAAGGTTTCGATTAAAGTATTTATTTATTATACACATGATGCAGTTCTTACTTTAGGAAGGAAGGGTTGAAGTTGTTTCTCTTCTGGTTTTTTTACTTGTTCTTCCTCTCATCACGAGGGGAAATCTACGAAAAAAAGAGAAAGCGAAAGAAAAAAGAAAGAAAGGACAAAACCCACGAATTTAATTAACCACATACTCTTTTTGGAAGGTTTTTTACTCGATCGTCCCCCCCCTTCTTTTTCAGAGATCTTTTGTGCTGTTTTCTTCATATAATCCCCTCCGTAACAAACAATTCACGTCTCCTCACCCCGGAACAAAACTATTCTATTTATTGAATACGTTTTGATCAAAACGTCTAACAATTACCACCAAAAGCACACGCAGTGATAGAGAGCATCGACATGTCCGCGTTTTCCAGTCCGTGGTTGTGGACGCGATCGTCGATGTTGAGACGTTGGTCTTTACTTTGTCTGAGCGCGATTGAGTGTGTTTTTTGCACCGGAGTGATGTTTGGAGCCTCGTCGTTGTTCGTAATCATGAGAAAAGAGGGACAATATTCCGAACTGTGTGCCTCGGATGAAAATGATACCGATCATACTAACGATAGTAATAACAACAACAACAACACCAACAACACTTTTACCACCGCAATCGCCACGTGCGCGAGCGCAAACGTGAGATATTCTCAAATCTACACCGCTGGAGCGTTCGGGACGCCGGTTTCACTTTTAGTCTGGGGCATCCTCCTTGATAAATTCGGAGTGCTGCCATGTCGATTGATGAGTCTACTCATATTCGCGGCCGGGTGCGTCCTTTTCGCAGAATCCGACTCTGAACAATTTGATGCGTTTATAGCGGCGAGTGGACTGCTTTCAATCGGTGGTGCGGGCTTTTCTCTCTCGCATTATACGTTTTGCTCGCACTGGGAGTCTACGCGATATTTTGAGACATCGCACGCCATCATGAATACCGCCTACGATGCTTCGACGATTTGTTTCCTGATTTTCATGTTGTTGCATCAGTCCGACGCGGAAATATTTTCCATGCGGCATTTGTTTTACAGTTTATTCTTTATGAGCGTTCTTTTCCTGGTATTATCGCACAAACGTGTTTGGGGTAAATACATGGAACGACCCGAAGAAATAGTCTCTGAGTCGGGAGCTCGACAGCTTAAGAATATAGGGAGTATGAAACGTCTTGGATTCAATTCGTCCAGTTATTTTGATAGGAAAATTGGTCGCAGTGCCGCTACGCATAACGGCAGAATCATTAATGAGATGACGTTTCTGGAGCAATTGAAAACACCTCATTATCTGTGGCTCTCTTTGTGGTCGTTTATTTGTATTTATAGAATCATGTTTTTGCTCGGATCAGTTTTCGAACATTTATTGCTCGCCGGCGACGGACGAGATTACAACGACGCGAATACACTGGTTACACTCTTTAATGGTTTGATTTTGACTTCTATTCCAATATTCAGTTTAACGGGTTCGTTTGTAAATAAGTTTGGACTTGCGATTAGTATCGCCGTGGTGAACGTGCTTGGAATAATCTCGTTTATCCCAATTCTATACAACGATTCGTACTGGTCACTTTGCATCGGTTTTATCGCATTTGGAATATTCAGGTCTACTTTTTACACTACGATAACTGTGTATTGCCAGAATGTGTTTGGTGTGAATACGTTTGGTAAAATGTACGGAACTGGTGTCGGCGTTTGGGCTATTCTATCGGCGGTTTTGCAGTATCCGACGATGAATTCTGCTTTGGAGAGCGACTCTCCGAAGAAAGCGTTCTTCTATATAGATTTGTTCCTCATCGCATGTGGCGTCTTTCTGTTTGCTATGCCAATATGGCTGCATTTGACCATGAAATATAGCAAAAGAGAATTTGATCGGTTGCGAGCCTTGAAGGCCGACGTCGTCGGTTCGGCAACGAAACAACAGGAACAACAAGGTGGACAGATAAATATAGCATCCACGGACGACGGCGACGACGACGACGACGACGACGACGGTAGCACAAACGGCGATGAAGTCGTTAAGAGATAGACGCAGCAAAATTTAGTCATTAGAGGTAGAGAGAGGATGTGCATGTTTTTATATTTGTAAATACGCAGCAGAAGTGTTTCACTTCATACAAAGCAACATTTGACCACGTCGCCTTTGTCCTCTTCTCTCAGAATCTCTCTCCTTTTTTTTTCACAACCAAAAATTTCTTTTTTTTCTTCATGCATGCATCAAAAAAAGACACACGATTCTCTCTCTCCAATTACTCCCTTTCCCTCTCATTTTATAGTATTCTTTGACGGCGGCAACTGAGAGAAAGAAGGAGGAGAGAAAGAAGAAGAGTCGAATAATTATACGCCGCGCTGCTCGCGCGAAGAAAATCGCGCGCATATTTATTTATTTATTCGTGATACGATGGGAGAAAAACGAAAAGAGAGCAGGCGTTGGAGGGGGGCAAAATTCGTCCATCAAAACTCTTCTCCTCCACCTTGCAAGTCTGTTTTTCTCTTTTTTTGTGTTCTCCTCTTTTGTGATTACAACACTGAGTTTAACACGGACAGACTTTCGTTTTCGAGGTTTGGCGTTGGAGCCACTCGTTTGGACGCGTGCGCATTAAACTTGCTGGATGGTGTGAACATATCCTCTTCTGAAACGAGCGAAGATTTGGTTTCAAGACTCGACGGTTTAACGCTCACTGTGGCGGCTATTTGGGATCCCGGGTACGTTTCCATCGAAGGGGAAGCGGCGCCGACGCGAACGAGAGACTATCCGGACGTGTATTGTACTGATTGCGGAAGTCAATTGTCGGGGTATAACTTTGACGTTTTCGAAAAGATGGCGTCGCTTGGGAACTTTAAAACGAATTGGACGATATTCGGGGACGTGGATTCGAGCAGAGGGGAAACGTACGAGCAAATGGCTTTGAACTTCACTCGCGACTTTGACGTGAGCGGACAGTGGTGGTCGGATACGGCGAGAAGGCGCTCCATCGGTATCTCTTGCGGATATTATCACACGGACATTACGCGAATATTAACCGTGAGTAAGCAAGCGGGAAGCGGCGGAAAGATTGATTATTTCTCTTTCCTTGCTCCTCTGAGCTGGCAGGTATGGCTCACGCTTATTAGTTTTCTGGTCGGTTACGCTCTTTTGTATTTATTCTTTGAACACCCGCACTTTAATCTACCGACGTTCAAAGCTTCCGCGGCTCGATCGATATTTTTATCGTTCGAATGCTTGACGGGAGGTTTCGTGGCAGAACCTGTGACGAAAACGGGCATGGTGCTTCAATCAGTATTTAGCTTTTGCACGCTTGGTTTCAGCTCATTATATACAGCCGCGTTGACATCTATACTCATCGAGGAAGCGATAAGTACGATGGCTATCAATACGTTGAACGATTTGCAAGAGGCTGGCGGAAGAGCCATCATGTTCACAGGAGACCCGCTGAAGTCTCGAATACTTGCCCAGAATCCTTGGCTTATTGCTACGGATGTCGCTCGAAGTGAAATATTAGCGACGAAGAAAATTGACGATTTGCTCAGTAAGTACGGCTCTCAAGCGGTGATTCTTTCTTCGGCAGATGCGGGTACACTTGTCCAGCAAGCAACTAACTGTGACGCCTCCGCGAATGGTATAGTCTTAGCAGCTGGCGGTGGATTTATTACGAACTATGACGATTGTCATTCGGATATAACACACATCTTTGATACAATCTTATTAGGCATGGAAGCGGATGGCGTATTGGATGAAATATTGAACAAATACAGCACGGATACATGCGATGCAAATGCAAGCGCGAGCAAAATCGATTACACGATTGCGTTAGACAAAACTGCTGGTATATTCATTATCTTATCTTGCGTCGTTGCTCTGCTCTTTTCCATATCGTTTGGGAGAAGGAGGTTTAAATTTCGACACGTCGAGGAGAAGGCGAGCGAAGAAAAGGGAGCCGACGAGAGTAACCTTTAAAAAAGAGGAGATTTCTGAGAATACTTTCACACACACACACACACACACACACACACACACACGCACACGCGCGCGCGCAAGCGAGTGCGAGTTCCATGTATCATACATGCATTGAATGTGATAATAACGCATGATTCTACTGTAATAAAATATATATAAGAATAAATTTCTACCGGTATTATATGAACATGTTTATTTTTTACTGTGACCTCTTCCTTTTTCATCTTCTTTTTATGCAGAAAGTATAGTACGGCATGGCTTCTTCGACGGCGGTGAACACTTCTTTCGGATAGTCTGCTAGCTCGAAAGATTCGCTCCGTACTGGTGCTTTTAATTCCGTTGAGTTGACGGCGTCGGTGTGCCAGCCGCGGAACTTTTTCCAGGAATCGAGTTCTTTCGGTTCCCACGAAAGCATATTTTTACTGAACGCAATCGAGGAAAACGCACAAATCTGCTTCAGAGTCCCTTCCGGATTAGCCATTAAATCTAAATCAGCGTCCACGACCATATACTTTCCTTTAATCCTATCCAATCTCTCCACAATCTTTCGACACTCTTTGAATCCAGATTCAGATGGATCGAAATATAACGATTCCGCAACTGCATTATTGAGACCTACTCGATAGAAAGATTTCAGCGCATCGCTTGGGTTTCGAACCAGAATGACGTGATGAAAGCTTAGAAGCCATTCATCGGTGCACTTCTCCTCATCGAAATAACAAGAGAGCTCTTTGCATAAATAATATGGTTTTCCTTGCGAGGAATAATCAGTCATCATGAGTTCCATCACGGACGCATACGAGCAACCGCTCGAGGATACGTTTAATGTCTGCTGTCCATTTTTTATCTTTTCGTAATTGTCTGGCGTATTTTCTTTCAAATACGGTTCGGTCAAAAGTTCGTGCATGACCATGATTTTTGGGTGCTGCGCGAAAGCTCGCTCTAAAGCCGTTGAACGTCCTCTCGTGACGCTCCAAACGAGAACTCGACCCTTGGATGAGCTGTCGGTGCTTGGATTGAATAAAGGATAGGAACCACCATCCTCGCACCTCCACGCGCGCACCCCGCTTTCGACGATGAAGACTTCTTTCAAGCCAAGGTTTTCCAACATAGCCGCCACGAAAGGCGCACTTGAACACCTTTGTTCGCCTATAACTGCGCAAGGGGCGCTCATATCAACCCCACGATCTTCAAATATCGCAATATTATGTTCGTTATCAAACGGTCGCAATCGCGAGTGAGGTACATTTATAGAGCTTGGAATGTGACCGGCTCTGTCGACGCCGCCGTTCTTTGAAGAAGGACCAGTCTTCGCCCCCCGGCGCACTTTACCGAGAAACAAAGCTTCCGAGCGCGTATCGATAACTTGAAGTCGCTGCGTCGTTAAATTTTGCAACAAATCATACACCGATGCTATCCTTTCATCATATATTCCCGAGACCGAGGAAACGCTTCTCCTCGCCTCTTCCTCTTCGTCTTCTTCTTTCGTCGACCCTCGCCTCTTCTTCTTCTTCTCCTCCTTCAGGAGCACTTTTATCGGCCCCGTGTGCCCACATCTTCTGAACACGTGCGCGATGTAAAACGGAACGAATACGGACCTATTTCGTTGTCGACGACGAGCGCGACGACGAGCGTTGTTTTCGTTCTTCTCACTTCTATTAGTATTAGTATCATTGTTATTTGCATCTTTATCTGATGTATTCTTCTCTTCCTCTTCGTCTTCTTCGCTCGTTTCTGCTGGCTCATAAAAAATGATCAGAGTTCTTTCCTCCTCCCGCACTTCCTTGGAACAACTCTTGCTCTCTTCTTCCGTGCTCTGGTTGCTGCTTCCCCCTTGCATTTGTATTTTTTTCAAATACGATTTACTTCGCGCGGTGGTTAAGTTTATTTCGTTTGTGTTCTCGTCGTAGAGCGTATCGGTCAACTCGCGCACGTCGATGCGCGTCGCGTTCGTTATCCTCTCGTCTTCCATCCATCGTCGTTCTGTCTCGTCGTCGTCGTCGTCGTCCTCCTCCTCCTCCTCATCTATTTCTTCTTCCTCGTCGTTAAATTCCTCCTCCTCTTCTTCCACCTCTTCCACGTCTTCCAAGGAGAACGACGACGATGTTTTTTTTTTCGCCAGCGCCCCTTCTTTCGATGCGAGGATGGTAAAAAAACGCAAAGACGATGAGTTGTTGAGAGGAGGCAGATCGGATATAACGCACGTGTTCATTTTCCCCTCCTTTCTTCTCCGCTTTCTCTCTCCTTCGCTCTCAACGCAAAGCTTTTCGTCTTTCTTAGAGCGCGTTGTTGTTGTTGTTGTTGTTGTGTGTCGTTGTTGTTGTCAGAGGAATTTGAAAGAGAAAGAGAGGGAATATATTTCTTTCCGTTTTTCTCAAAAGAGAAAGCTCAAAAGGACTATATGGAGAAACACACCTTTAAAATGCGCTCTCTCTTTTTTTTCCCCTCGCCAACCTTTCCGCGCGGAGGGGATGAAAACAGAGAGATGGAAAGAAAAAACGACGAAACGCGGGAGTGGCGATGGTAGATCGCTCCGTTCGCGATCGTTTTGATCTCGTCTTCGGTCGTCTCGCGTCTCTTTTTGCGTCGTGACCTTTCCTAAATTCTTCTTTTTTTTTGTCCCCCACTTGATTGACCCCCTGGAGCTCGCGTCCTCTTCTTTTTTTTTTGAGGAGGTTTTTATCAAAAAATAAATATCTCCTTCTTCCCCTTTTTGTTCTGAACAATTTATAAAAACACCGGCCTTTCTTACTCCTTATATTGCGTCGTGCAAAATTCCTCATTATCACACGCTTCAACGCTTCAGACGCGACCAAAGAATTCACACTCAGTCTACATCGACGGACGGGATACTAATTTGTTCGTTTGAGTTGTTGTCGTTGATCTGCGTTACTCGAGCGCAGTTGTTTATATTTATCGCCTTTACGAAAGCAGCGACGAGAGAGAATTTGGTTCGTTGGAGAACAGATTTGCATAATTATCAAGAACAAAATCGACTTTTAAGAGTAGTCCCAGGGGTTTATAAAAAAGAAGAAGAAAAGAAACGAGGAGAGGAAGTTTCGAACCGTTAAATACGTATATAAAAAGCATACCTCAGGGCTACATTTTTTTGTCGTGTTCATCGTTCCCTGCAATCGAGCGATGATGTCATCTTTCAAGCGAACGCGCGGTTGGTCCCCTCTGGCAGTTACAATTTTGACTGCTTTTTTGGTGCTTTCGGGGACACAATTTATGGTTTCGAAAGCTGCGCAACCGCCGATATGTAAACATTTGACAACGCAAAGACCGCAATGCTTCGATGATACGCACGTATCCAATCGGAATTCTGTTCCAGCTTTTCTCTCTAATTTGCTTGGTTTGCGAAATACGATCAACTTGGAAGTTGTTTGGTGGGAAACACAGGCGATGCAGACGTTCGCGCTCGAGATTTTGCTGAGAGAGAAGCTCGGGTACGAAGTTGAGCTCCACGAATATACCGCGTGGTTAGGTTGCATTGACTCATATGCGACGTACGCAGAAGATAACGGCATAGAGAATGGGCCTTATCCGACCGCGCAGCTCCAATATCTCAATCTTATGCTTGGTAAAAAATCTTTCGATGTTGAACTTTGGACGCAAAGCGGTAAAGCGGGAAGAGATTACGTTACCGATAAGGTGACTCTTGCCAACCCGGCCAAGGTCGCTTTTGATGGCATTCTTGGTCCATCCGCTAGAAACGGCTGGTTCATAAACGCCGCTGCGCTTAAAGGCAAATATTTTGATACGCTTTCTCTCATTCAAGCCAACGGTGGTTTCGATACGACGTCTCCAGTTCATCTCGTGCGTCCATCGGAATTGCCCGTTTTGGATGCTCCAGCTTCTTGGAAAGATGATCATTGTTCGGGCGAAGACCGTAAAAACTTTCAAGGTGGAGTTCTAGACTGCGTGTACTGGACTTGGGAGTCACCGACGGCGAATTGTTGCACTCGACGCAAGAAGGCTGAAGGTAATTGCGGCGGTTTGGCCGAGTGCTTTGCGCTCATCGTCGAGAATCCTGGATGGTTACCTCCTACTGAGAAGAATGAGATCCGGGTCATTGCCAGTGCTGCACCGCTCGAGATTGTCTACGCTGGACCGGCGAAGACAAAAACTGTGGTGAAAGTTGCCGAAGATTTGGACAAACCAACAATTTTTTATTGGTGGGAACCAGATCTCTTCATTCAGCCGTACGTGAATGATGCTGGCGTCGTCTCGGATTATCGCTTCGCGCGTGTAAACATGCTCGATGAGATGTTCTGCGCGAACAACCAGTTTGTTGAAGCGGGTTATAGATCTTCTTACTCGATGGCTTTTGCCGCGAACCACACCAGCGCGCCTTGCGATTTTGCGAAAGATATTCTCGAGAAGGCTTCGTATTTACCAGACCGGTTATACTTTCAGGATGCATTTTATTTATTTTCAAAATACAGCGTCACGTTTGAAGAGTCGTGGAATTTGGTGAACCAAACCCAAAATACTTCTCTAATTGCGAAGCGAGACGAAATTTGGACTAATTGGGAAGGCGCCGGCGAAGATGAAAGAATCAATTACAACACCTCTTTATTATACTCCCTCGGAGCGTGCGAGTGGTTAAAACAAAACCCACACTTGTGGCAAGATTATATTGAGCCGAACGAGTATATATTCGATGACATCAAAATCATTTTTATTTGCTTGGTCGTTTTTATCGGGTACGTGCTTATTCAGATGGTATGGATTTACCGTCCAGGTGCGTATTATAACGTGGAGGTTAAGAGATCTCTCGAAGTTTTAGAGGCACACGATGTTGAGCCTTTTACAGCTGGAAAGCCTAAACTTTTGGATGGTGTCGATTTGACAAAAAAACCCGCGGCGGTGTCAAAATCTTCGGCTCGAGTAAACTTCATCGTGAAGGAGATCTCGTGTCGTTCGGATGAAAAGTGCGTCGAGTTTTCGATCGAAAGTAACACTCGCCTTGATAATGTTTACATGACTTGCAAATCGGGACCGCACCGATCTGAGGTTCCAGATTCATGGGGCACAGTTCCTCACGCGGTGCTCAATAAAGATTTTGGGTTCCCATATGCTGCGGAAGGTCAGAACACATCAGTCACCAGAGTTGACGATTATACCTTTAGCTTTTCGGTATCGTCGGGAATTACAAAGTTGAGAGTACCAATCCTGCGGAAAAGTAAGCAATTTTCGCCGTTGAAGGGGTTCCACTTTATACTCCAACCTGGGGAAGTGTTCGGCGATGCCGGCGCCGCGAAAGCTGAAAGTATTTCGACGAAGAAACTAACCTCCATGAATTCTTTTGGTGGATCCAAGAGATCAGGACTCCAAGACTCTTCTTCGTTGAAATATGGTGACGCTTCGATATTCGCGTCCTCGATTCCTGTCTTGTCGATAAAGATATTTCCAAGTGAGCCGTTCATGCACGGATCGTCTTCCACCGGCTTGGACGTGAAAGGAAAAAGCGCATTTTGGACTTATAATTCTCTCTTCGTATTGATCAAAAATTGTTTAAGTGTCCCTTATATCGCAGGTATGCAGTGGAAATATCAATTAAAGCAAGCCAGTGTTGCGATGTTGGAAACATTTTTGTGGGGATTTCTCTTTCAACTCTTACTCGATGAAGGTTTGATCCTTAAAAAAGCAGATTATTGCATTTTTATTGGATTGGCATTCGCGTTTATCGAGGTTTATAAATTTCACGTTGGTTTGCACTATTTCAATGGAGCTTATATGATCAAGACGCACTTTGAGCAGCTGTTGTTGCTTAAATATAACATTTTATCTACCGCCGATTTGACGCACATCAACGATTCGGAACCATATTTTCGAGTGACAATTTTCACCGACTGCGAAGCGATTCGCGAAGAATTTTGGAAGCCATTGAACGAAATTTTTGAGCAATTGTATAGAATGGTTGGCGCTTCTGCGTTTCTTGCCTTCACATTCCGCGAGAATATGGGCATGCTCTTTATGAAGCTTATTTATGGGATCCCGTACGGTTTCTTGGGATTCTCTCTCATTTTCTTGTTTTTCAGATGCTCCCGTGGCTTGAAAATCGGCTTGGACGAGGACAGACTCGAAGTGATAGTGTACTCTGGAGCACACGTTATTCTGCACAATACTCTTTTGGTGCGAGAGTTAAGAAGTGTCATCGACTTTTGTTCTCTCCAGTACGACAGACTTTGGTTCCAGTTGAACGGCGGCATCTTTGAGCGTTGGTATCATCTCTACTACAACACCTGGATGATGCAAGGTTGCTTAGTTTGCGTTACCGCCGTCTTTTATGCGTTGCCTACCAAATTTTTGAAAGACTACGATGGTGATGAAGGCAAAGTCACGGTTGGTGAATATCTTGTTTCATTGACCGCCATGATTCAACTTTTGACCGGTTGCGTTCAGATCTTTGTTTGCAGTTCATCCGTTCTCGAAGTTTTATCCAAAGTCGAGCACATTGCGGAACTTTTGAACTTCCAAAGTTCGGAAGAGAAGAGAATCTGTAATATACCAATGAACGAAGATGGTATGCGCGATCATGAAGGATCTTGTATTACTCTGTCCGATGGCGTGCCTCTCTTGGTGTTCGAGGACGTATCAGTCGCGTACGCTTCGAGAAGTATTTTTGAAAATTGCTCTTTAGTGGACCGATCTTCCAGGAAAGTCAGTGACGTTCGAACGGGTGGTATAATCGGAGTCTTAAGAAATTCTGACGGCTCTTCCAGAACTCTCATGAATCTCTTGATGAGAGAGGAAATTTCGACAACCGGTAAAGTTGGAATTTCGCCGACGCTTTTCGCCTGTCGGGTGAACTCCGAACATGGCGCTTTCGTGCAATCTGCAAGTTTGCGCTCGAACTTAATACTAAACGCTGAATCTCGCGTGAGAGACTTAGCTGAATATTCGGAAGAAAACTCTCTGTTTTTGAATCAAATCCGAAGTTATGATTCTCGAAAAGTCTGGGATATCTGCAAATTCGTTGGCCTGAGTTCCGTCGTCATCGGAAGCGTACATGAATCGAACTGGTCCGAGGTTTCTTTGGATTCGCTCTTGGCTTTGTTGGATCAGAATGATCTCATCAAAATTAGGCTCGTGAGAGCGTTGCTCGCGCTTCCTGAAGTGCTCGTTTTGGACGAAGTCGGCGATGATATGTCTGTACAAGACTTGCAAGAAATGCACAAAGTATTGGTCGCGTACTTGGAGTATAAGATTCCCGGCGTTGATGATACGGAAACCTGCAAGTTGCTCCGAAAAGTTGCCAACGTGCCGCGGACGATCATATGGTCTGGATTTAAGAGAACTTTACAACCGTACGTGGACGCGAAGAACTTCATGCTCGTCGTCAAAGACTCTTCGAAGATTATCTTCACAGCCCCCGACGGTGCATGGTAAAAAAAAAGGAAAATTTTGTACACATAATCATGCAGCGCAGCCAAAACGAAGGCGACGGCAATGATTTCGACGAGGAGGATACGAACAACCAGGAATGGATTGACCTCCTCCTATTTATTATTCCTATTTATTGCACTTCTTTAATATAATACACTTTAATACTTTATTTAATGCGAAAAACGTCCAAAGAAACAAACAACAAAAATTTATTTAAAGGTGACTCACTCGGATCCTCCCTCCCCCGTTTATGTGTCTCGTCTCAT
>Ga0233451_10001490_pt1 | contig 22378 bp, 21 predicted proteins | sample 011ome_29_FD_183052 | JGI IMG/M metagenome (GOLD analysis project Ga0233451, IMG submission 183052) | Coastal salt marsh microbial communities from the Groves Creek Marsh, Skidaway Island, Georgia - 011504CT (spades assembly) | ecosystem: Environmental > Aquatic > Marine > Intertidal zone >... | reverse complement strand
GCCGATCCACACCGTGTGCGCACCGTCGCCCTGCAGCGCGCCCTTGTAGAGCACCGAGCTCGTGCAGTGAGGGGTGTCGTGGTCGACGAAGACACGATGCTCGAGGTGCTGGCCGGCGTCGGCGAAGTACAGGCCGAGCAGCTCGGCTTCCCCGCCTGTCGCACCATAGTTGACCAGGGGGCTCAGGCGGACGACATCGCCACCCAGGGTGATGTGGCCCATGAGCAGGCGCGCGTCACGGCCGAGGTGGGACGCATGTGTGCCCACGTGCACCGCATCGCGATCCCACGCCTGGCGCGAGATGACGGTCGCCTGGGCTCCGTCGCCAACGCGAATCTCGACGTTGCCCGCGAACACACCGGATCCACGGTGCTCGAGGATCACCGTGCCCTTGCTGAACGGCGCGAACTCGACCACGAGGTGAGACGCGGACGCCGCACCGCGGCCCGTGATCACGACGTGCGCGCGACCGATGGCCTCTGCGCCGAGCGTGAGGACCGTGACGTCGGACGCCTGCGATAGCGCCTGCGCTGCCACGATGTCGGTGGGGACGAGCGTGGAACCCACTCGGGGATCCTCAGCCGTGACCTTCTCGACGTCGAAGCCCTCGGCATCGATGCTCACATCGAGATCACCCGACAGGTCGAGGGTGCCCGTGTGCAGCCCACCGAGGCGAGCGAGCGGAGTGAAGCGCCACTCCTCCTCGCGCCCACTCGGGACGGGATGATCCGCGACAGCGCGCGATCGTACGGTCGGCGAGTGGTCGCTCGCCGGGATGGTGACGGACATCAGCCGACGGCCCCTTCCATCTGGAGCTCGATGAGGCGGTTCAGCTCGAGCGCGTACTCCATGGGGAGCTCGCGGGCAATGGGCTCGACGAAGCCGCGCACGATCATCGCCATGGCCTCGTCCTCGGTCATGCCGCGGGACATGAGGTAGAAGAGCTGGTCCTCGCTGATCTTGGACACGGTGGCTTCGTGGCCCATGGACACGTCATCCTCGCGGACGTCCACGTAAGGGTAGGTGTCGCTGCGGGAGATGTCGTCGACAAGAAGAGCGTCGCACTTGACCGTGCTCTTCGCTCCGTGGCAGCCCTCGAGCACCTGCACGAGGCCGCGGTACGACGTACGGCCACCTCCACGTGCCACCGACTTGGACACGATCGTGGAGGAGGTGTGCGGGGCCGCGTGCACCATCTTGGCGCCGGCGTCCTGATGCTGGCCCTCGCCCGCGAACGCCACCGACAGGGTCTCGCCCTTGGCGTGCTCACCGAGCATCCACACGGCCGGGTACTTCATGGTGACCTTGGATCCGATGTTGCCGTCGATCCACTCCATGGTGGCGCCCTGATGCGCCGCGGCGCGCTTGGTCACCAGGTTGTAGACGTTGTTGGACCAGTTCTGGATCGTGGTGTAGCGGCAGCGCGCATCCTTCTTGACCACGATCTCGACGACGGCCGAGTGGAGCGAGTCCGACGAGTAGATGGGGGCCGTGCAGCCTTCGACGTAGTGCACGTAGGCGCCCTCGTCGACGATGATGAGCGTGCGCTCGAACTGGCCCATGTTCTCGGTGTTGATGCGGAAGTAGGCCTGAAGCGGGATCTCGACGTTCACGCCCGGCGGCACGTAGATGAAGGAACCGCCCGACCACACCGCCGTGTTGAGCGCGGCGAACTTGTTGTCTCCCACGGGGATGACCGAGGTGAAGTACTCGCGGAAGAGGTCCTCGTGCTCGCGCAGCCCCGAGTCGGTGTCGAGGAAGATGACACCCTGCTCCTCGAGGTCCTCGCGGATCTTGTGGTAGACGACCTCGGACTCGTACTGCGCGGCCACGCCGGCGATCAACCGCTGCTTTTCCGCCTCCGGGATGCCCAGGCGGTCATAGGTTGACTTGATGTCCTCGGGCAGCTCATCCCAGCTCGTCGCCTGCTTCTCGGTCGACCGCACGAAGTACTTGATGTTGTCGAAGTCGATACCGCTGAGATTTGAGCCCCACGCGGGCATGGGCTTCTTCTCGAAGAGGCGCAGGCCCTTGAGCCGCAGGTCGAGCATCCATTCGGGCTCGTTCTTGAGCGCGCTGATCTCACGCACGACGTCCTCGTTGATGCCGCGCTTGGCTTTGGCTCCCGCGGTATCGGAATCGCTCCAGCCGTACTCGTAGCGGCCGAGGCCTTCGAGCTCGGGATGCGCTGTGGTCGTCATGCGGAGGTCCTCCGGTTCATGAGGGCGGGTACGAGGGTGGTGCATACGCCGTCGCCACGACCGATCGTCGCGAGGCGCAGGACATGGGTCCCCAGGAGCTGCTCGAAGGCCTCTGTCTCGGCCTCGCAGAGTTGGGGGAAACGCGCGGCGGCATGCCGCACGGGGCAGTGGTGCTGGCACAACTGCGGACCGGCGTCGGTCTCGAGCGTCGTCGCCGCGTAGCCATCCTCGGCGAGGCCCGATGCCAGGAGTGTGAGCCGTGAGCTCACGTCGTGCGCGTCCGCGAGAGCCGGCGCATGGCGCGCGACCAGCGTCTGGGCTCGCATGCGCGCGAAGTCCAGCACAGCCTCCTCGCCGTACGCCTGATCGATGTAGTCGAGCGCCGACACTGCCAGGTCGTCGTAGTCGACGTCGAATGCGTGGCTCCCCGTATCCGTGAGAGAGAAGACGCGTGCGGGACGGCCCCGGCCACGCACCGGGATGGGCCCGAAGGGCCGCTGCTCATCGGCCCGGACGAAGCCCTCGGCCACGAGGCTGTCGAGATGCCGACGCACCACCGTGGGGCTGTGACCCAGGCGCCCGGCCAGCTCCGACGCGGTCGCCGGACCACCATCGAGGAGCGAGCGCGCGACACGCTCGGCTCCGGGGCTGGGGAATTTCACACCCATAGTGTGTCGCAAATGCCGGAGGGCGCAACCCGAGGGTGCCCGCTCCCCTCCTTAGGGGAGACTGCCGCCGTGGACGCGGCCGTGCTCGAGGAGATCGTGGTCTCCTACCCCGGGGGCTCCCCCGCTCTGCGCGGTCTCGATCTCACGATCGCCGAGGGCCGCGTGACGGCGCTCCTGGGACCCAACGGGGCGGGCAAATCCACCACGGTGGGAGTGCTCGCGGGTCTCGTGCGCCCGGATTCCGGAAGGGCCCGGGTCCTGGGTGGTCCGCCCGGACGCCGAGAGGCCCGGGCGAGAGTCAACGTCATGGTCCAGGACGACGGCCTGCCCACGGGGGCGCACGCTGCCGAGATCATCCGGCATGTCGCCCGACTCAGGGGCTCCCCCGACTCGGCCCAACCCCTCATCGACCTCCTGGGGATCGACCAGCTCGGACGGACCACCATCCGTCGGCTCTCCGGCGGGGAGCGTCGGCGGGTGAGCCTGGCATGCGCTCTTGTCGGGGCACCCGACGTCGTCATCCTCGATGAACCGACCGCCGGCCTGGATCCACGCGGGCGTGCCATCGTCTGGGAAGCGATCGCGTCCCTGCGCGATCGCGGCCGCACGGTCCTGCTGTGCACCCACCTGCTCGATGAGGCCGAGGCGCTCGCCGACGACATCGCGATCATCGCGGGAGGACGGCTACGCGCCTACGGCCCGCTCGCGGCGCTGCTCCCTGGTGGCACGGAGTCGATCACCTTCGATGGCCCACTCCATCTCGATGTTGACAGCCTCATGCACGCACTTCCCGAGGGTGCCGGCGTGCAGGAGGTCTCCCCCGGCCGCTACCGCGTCGATGGCCCCGCGACGCCGCAGATGCTCGCGACGGTGGCCTCGTGGTGCGCGCAGCATGGCGTGCAACCACGTCACCTCAGCGTCGGAAGCGAGACCCTCGCCGACGCCTACTGGAGACTCACCGAGGACTCGGACGGTGACGCGTGATCTCCCAGGCCGGCTTCGAACTCAGGCTCCTACTCCGCAACGGCGAGCAACTGCTGCTCACCCTCATCATCCCCGTCGCGTTGCTCATCGGCGTGACCCTCGTCCCCGCCGTGCCCCTCGATGCTGCACCGGGGAGCGCACGAGTGCCGGAGGCGCTCGGCGGCGTCCTCGCCGTCGCGATCATCGCGAGCGCCTTCACGTCGCTGGCCATCAGCGTGGGATTCGATCGCAGATCAGGCGCGCTTCTCATGCTCGCGACGACGCCCCTCTCGCGCCAGGGCATCCTCGGTGCACGCGCTCTCGCGACGATGGCCATGGTTGCGATCCAGGCGCTGATCCTGGTCATCACAGCCATCGCACTGGGCTGGCGCCCAGCCGTGACGGCAGTGGTCCTCCTCCCGGTCTGCCTGCTGGGCACCGCGGCGTTCGCCGCCCTGGGCTTCGCACTGGGGGGTGCGGTCCGCGCCGAAGCCACGCTGGCCTTGGCGAACGCGGCCTTCCTCGTGCTCGTCGTCGTGGGAGGCACGACGTTCCCGTCATCCGATCTGCCCGGTGCGCTCGCCACGGTCGTGTCCTGGCTCCCCTCCGCGGCGCTGGGCGACCTCCTGCGCTGGAGCGCGGGTGCGGTCTCCATGACCGGTTCCGGTCTCGCAGTCGATGCCCTCCTTCTCGTGGCCTGGGGCGCACTCGGGGCACTCGTGGCCGGTCGCACCTTCCGCTGGCGCTGAGCCGCGGCGTCGACTCCGACACGCCGTGAGGAGTCGACCGGCATAGGCTCGAGGCATGACGGCGGAGACCACCGAACGCCCTGTGAGCCCCGGCGATCTGGGAGCCCGCGCGCCCCGCTGGCTGCGCGGGATCTTCATCGCCAACCTCGTCGCCCAGATCGGCATCGTGGTGACGGGCGGCATCGTCCGGCTCACCGGCTCGGGTCTGGGCTGCCCCACTTGGCCGGAGTGCGTCGAGGGCTCCTACACGCCGACGACCCGCCAGGAAGAGGCGTGGCACAAGTACGTGGAGTTCGGCAACCGCCTGCTCACCTTCGTCCTCGCTGCCCTGGCCATTGCGGCGATCGTCGGGGCATTCGTGTGGTGGCGTCGCCAGCGGCGAGCCGGCGCGGATGCTCGAGGCCCGGTCCTCGCCCTCGCGACCATCCCCATCGTGGGGACCGTCGTCCAGGCGGTGCTGGGCGGTGTCACGGTACTCACGGGACTGAATCCCTGGGCCGTGTCCGCGCACTTCCTCGTCTCGATCGCCATCATCGCGGGCTGCGTGGCACTCGTCGTGCGCTCCGGGGAGCCTGGTGACCATCCGGTAATCCGACTTGTGCGCCCCGAGGTGCGTCTGTTGGGCTGGGCCCTCGTAGCCGTGACGGCCGTGGTCGTCGTACTCGGCGTCATCGTGACGGGCAGTGGACCTCACTCAGGCGACGCCGACACTGAGGCGCGATTCGGCGTGGACCCGCGCACCGTGGCGTGGCTCCACGCCGATGCCGTCCTGCTCTTCCTCGGACTCACCGTGGGCATGCTCGTGGCCCTGCGGGTGACGCGCGCGCCCGATCGGATCATCCGATTCACATGGGCCCTTCTCATCGTGGCTCTGGTCCAGGGATTCATCGGCTACGCGCAGTACTTCACCGGTCTTCCCTGGGTACTCGTCGCCATCCACATGCTTGGCGCGTGCCTCGTGTGGATGCTCGCAGTGTTCGTCGCGCTCAGCATGCGCTCGCGCGGCGTCCCTGCGGATGCCGTCTAGCAGCCGAGGTCAGCCGACGAAGAACGGGTCGACCGCGACCGCGAGGAACAGCAGCGCCAGGTAGGTGATCGACCAGTGGAAGAGGCGCATGGGCCGGACGTCGTCATTCCCAGCAAGTGAGCGCCGTCGGAGCAGGTGCGCTTCCAGCAGGAACACTGCTCCCAGCACGACAGCGGATACGGCGTACACCCACCCCATGGGGGCGAGGGGGATCAGGGCGAGTGACGTGAGCACCATGATCCAGGAGTAAATGACGATGCTCTTCGTCACCGACCGGACGTCGGTCACGACCGGGAGCATCGGCACTCCGGCGGCGGCGTAGTCGTCGCGGAAACGCAGCGATAGCGGCCAGTAATGCGGAGGCGTCCACCAGAAGACGATGAGGAAGAGCACGACGGGGGTCCATGTGAGGCTCCCCGTCACCGCAGCCCACGCGATGAGGACCGGCATGCAGCCTGCAGCGCCGCCCCACACGATGTTTTGCGGCGTACGTCGCTTCAGCAGCATCGTGTAGCCGACCGCGTAGAAGGCAATCGCGATGACGGCGAGGACGGCCGCGAGCACATTGGCGAAGTAGGCCAGAACCGCGACGCTGGCGATCGACAGGACGGTCGCCAGGATGATGCCGCCACGGACCGAGACGGCTCCGGACGCCACGGGGCGCGCGTGCGTGCGCGCCATCACCGCATCGATGTCGCGGTCGTAGACGCTGTTGTAGGCGTTGGCTCCCCCGGCAGCCAGCATCCCGCCCACGATGACGGCGACCGCCGTCGTGGGATCCGGCCAGCCCCCGGCCGCCAGGATCATCGTGGGGATCGCGGTGACGAGGAGGAGCTCGATGATGCGGGGCTTGGTGATCGCGACGTAGTCGCGCACGGTGCGCCATGCCGAGCGCTCGAGGTCGCCGCTACCCGGCCTCTGCTCGACCTGGGCCATGGCATCCCCTCGCTGGGCCGCGCCCGATGGACAGCGGGCGGAGGCAATCGGAACTTCTGACGGCAGTCTAACGATGCCCCACGCGTCTGCGGTGCCCGTCGCTAGGCTGCCCACGTGACCGACAGCGACCTCCTCCCCCAACCGCGCCCCCTCGTCGGCGAAGGTCCCCTCACGTGGGACGACGCGGATCGACTCACCGTGGCCACCATCCGGGGCCTGGCCATGGATGCGGTGCAGCGCGTCGGCAATGGCCACCCGGGGACCGCGATGAGCCTCGCGCCGGCGGCTTATCTGCTCTTCCAGCGGTTCCTGCGACACGATCCGGCGGATCCCTCGTGGCTGGGCCGCGATCGCTTCGTCCTGTCGTGCGGGCACTCCAGCCTCACTCTTTACATCCAGCTCTTCCTCTCCGGCTATGGACTGGAGCTCTCCGACCTGGAGTCCTTCCGCACCTCGGGCAGCCTCACGCCCGGGCACCCCGAGCACGGCCACACCGTCGGCGTGGAGACCACCACCGGTCCGCTGGGCCAGGGTCTGGCCACCGCCGTGGGCATGGCCATGGCTTCGCGCTATCAGCGTGGCCTGCTCGATCCCACCGCGCCATGGGGATTCAGCCCCTTCGACCATCGCGTGTGGGTGATCGCCTCCGACGGTGACCTCGAGGAGGGCATCTCGGGTGAGGCGTCCTCCCTGGCGGGCGTCCAGCGGCTGGGCAACCTCACGGTTATCTGGGACGACAACCACATTTCGATCGAGGGCGACACACAGGTGGCCTTCACCGAGGACGTGCTCGCCCGCTACGAGGCCTACGGCTGGGATGTCCACTACGTCGGGATGACGCCGGACGGGGACATCGACATCCTGGCGCTCAACACCGCCCTGGAGTCCGCCGTCGATCAGCAGGAGCGGCCGACCTTCATCGCCATGCGCAGCACGATCGCCTGGCCCGCACCCCACGCCCGCAATACGGCCAAGGCTCACGGGGCCGCCCTAGGCGCTGACGAGGTGGCGGCGACCAAAGTCGCGCTCGGTCTCGATCCGGCCCAGGACTTCCAGATCCCGACGGGCGTCCTCGAGCATGCGCGCGGCGTGTCCGCGCGGGGTGCGGCACTCCATCGCGCGTGGGACGTCACCTACGACGCCTGGCGTAATGCGCACCCCGACCGCGCCGCACTCCTCGACCGCCTGCGCGCCCGTGAGCTCCCGGCCGGTATCGAGAATGCGCTTCCCACCTTCGATGCGGGCACTTCTCTCGCGACGCGCGCAGCGTCCGGCAAGGTCATCAACGCCATCGCCGAGGTCATGCCTGAGTTCTGGGGGGGCTCCGCCGATCTAGCCGAGTCCAACAACACGACCATCGAGGGGGGTCTGTCATTCCTGCCCGCGGGTGCGGGCGGCCGCGACTCCTCCCCCTACGGCCGGGTGATCCACTTCGGTATTCGAGAGCACGCCATGGGCGCCATCCTCAACGGGATCGCGCTGGAGGGACTGACCCGTCCCTTCGGAGGCACGTTCCTGGTGTTCTCCGACTACATGCGCGGCTCCGTCCGCCTCGCGGCGCTCATGCAGACCTCCGTGGTCTTCGTATGGACTCATGACTCGGTCGGCCTGGGCGAAGACGGTCCCACGCATCAGCCGATCGAGCACCTGTGGTCCCTGCGCGGCATCCCCGGCCTCGCCATCGTCCGGCCCTGCGATGGCAACGAGACCGCGCAGGTCTGGCTCGAGTCACTACGGCGCGCGACTCCCACCGGGTTGATCCTGTCCCGACAGGGACTCCCGGTCCTCGATCGCTCGGTGTACGCGTCGGCGACACAGGCGACCCGGGGGGCTTACGTGCTGGCCGAGTCCTCCGCCGCCGCCCGGGCGATCGTCATCGCGACCGGCTCCGAGGTGCAGGTGGCGCTCGCGGCGCGCGACATCCTCGAGTCCGAGGGGATTCCCACACGCGTCGTTTCCGCACCCTGTCTGGAGTGGTTCGACGAGCAGGACGAGGCGTATCGCGCGTCGGTCCTCCCCGAGGGACCCGCGGTCCGCGTCGCGGTGGAGGCGGGCGCGACGTACGGCTGGTGGCGTTACGTCGGCTCCCGAGGTGCGGTCGTCGGCATCGATCACTTCGGCGCGAGTGCCGATGGCGCGCTGCTCCTCACCGAGTTCGGGATCACCGCCGATGCAGTCGCGGCCTCAGTGCGTGCGCTTGTGGCCCAGGAGGGATGACCATGTCAACACCCCGTGCACTCACCGAGCTCACCGCCGCCGGAGTCTCGATCTGGCTCGATGACCTCGATCGCGCTCGCATCGCCTCGGGTGATCTCGCACATCTCATCGCCGACGAGGAGGTCCGAGGCGTCACGACCAACCCGACCATCTTCGCCAAGGCCCTCTCCGGCGCGGGCTCCGCATATGCCGACCAGGTCAAGGAGCTCGCCGAGTCCGGCGCGTCCGTCGACGATGCCGTCCGTGCGCTCACGACGACGGATGTCCGTGACGCCTGCGATGTCTTCCAGCCTCTCTGGCGCTCATCCGAGGGCGTGGACGGCCGCGTGTCTATCGAGGTCGATCCGCGGCTCGCCCGAGACACCGACGGGACGATCCTGCAGGCTCGACTCCTCCACGGGATGGTCGACCGCGGCAATGTGCTCATCAAGATCCCGGCTACCGCCGAGGGCCTGCCCGCCATCTCGGAGACGCTGGGAGCGGGCATCAGTGTCAACGTCACACTCATCTTCAGCATCGAGCGCTACGCCGAGGTCATCGAGGCCTGGATGACGGGACTGGAGCGCGCGCATGAGCGAGGCCACGACCTCTCCACCATCGAGTCGGTTGCGTCGTTCTTCGTGAGCCGCATGGACACCGAGGTGGACTCCCGCCTCACCGCGCTGGGGACTCCCGAGGCACTCGCCCTGCGCGGCTCGGCCGGACTCGCGAGTGCCCGCCTCGCATGGGGGGTGTTCGAGGAGGCCATGGCCTCGCCGCGATGGCAGGCACTCGAGGCCCTGGGCGCGCGGCGGCAGCGGCCCCTGTGGGCATCCACCGGGGTGAAGGATCCCTCGCTTCCGCCGACGCTCTACGTCATGGGCCTCGTCGTGGACGGATGCGTCAACACGATGCCGGCGGCGACCCTCGCGGCCACGGCGGAGTACGACGGGCCGGTCAAGGACACCGTCTCCGGCACCCAGGCGGCATCACGTGCCATCTGGGACGCCCTCACGGCGATGGGCATCAGCGAGCCGGAGGTGTGCGCCCAACTCGAGGACGAGGGCGTCGACAAGTTCGAGGCCTCGTGGTCCGAGCTCCTGCACACGGTGAAGCAGGCACTGGACAACGCCCGCCGCTCATGACCAACCCCCTCCGCGATCCTCGCGATCGCAGACTCCCCAAGGTGGCGGGCCCCTGCGGGCTCATCCTCTTCGGGGTCACCGGCGATCTGGCGCGCAAGAAGATCATGCCCGCGATCTACGACCTCGCCAATCGCGGTCTCCTGCCGCCTGGATTCGGGCTGGTCGGATTCGCGCGCCGCCAGTGGGACGACGAGGACTTCGCCCAGGAGGTGCACGACGCCGTCCGCGAATACGCCCGCACCCCCTTCCGCGAGGAGGTCTGGGTGCAACTCTCCGAGGGGATCCGCTTCGTCGAGGGTGATATCGCGGATCCGGCGGCCTACCGCGAGCTGCGCAGGGTCGTGGAGGAAGTCGATCAGCGTCGCGGCACGCTGGGCAATCACGCCTTCTACCTGTCGATCCCACCCGGGCTCTTCCCCGTCGTGGTGCAGCATCTCAAGGACAGCGGCCTGACCGAGCGTCAGGGACGCGAGTGGCGTCGCGTCGTCGTGGAGAAGCCCTTCGGCCACGATCTGGCCAGCGCTCAGGAACTCGACCGCGTGCTCAGCTCGGCGTTCGCGCCCGACGAGATCTTCCGCATCGATCACTACCTCGGCAAGGAGACCGTCCAGAACATCCTGGCCGTGCGCTTCGCCAACACGATGTTCGAGCCCATCTGGAACTCCAACTACGTCGACAACGTGCAGATCACCCAGGCCGAGGACATCGGCATCGCGGGACGCGCCGGCTACTACGACGGGATCGGGGCCGCGCGCGACGTCATCCAAAACCACCTCCTCCAACTCCTGGCGCTCACGGCCATGGAGGAGCCGCTGTCCTTCAGGCCTCACGAGGTCCGCCAGGAAAAGGAGAAGGTGCTCCGCGCCATCACGGTCCCGACCGACATCTCCGCGCACACGGCCCGTGGCCAGTACGCCGAAGGCTGGCAGGGCGGTGTCCCGGTCGTCGGTTTCCTCGAGGAGGCGGGGATCCCCCCGGACAGCACCACCGAGACCTTCGCGGCCATCCGGGTGACCGTCGACAACCGTCGCTGGGCGGGCGTGCCCTTCTACCTGCGCACCGGCAAGCGGCTCGGGCGCCGGGTGACGGAGGTCGCCGTGATCTTCAAGCGCGCGCCGCACCTGCCGTTCGAGTCCGCCTCCGTGGGCGAGCTGTCGGACAACGCTCTCGTCTTCCGGATCCAGCCCGATGAGGGCGTCACAGTGCGTTTCGGCTCCAAGGTGCCGGGCACGGCGGGCATGGAGGTGCGCGACGTGACGATGGACTTCCAGTACGGCGACTCCTTCGTCGACACAAGTCCTGAGGCCTACGAGCGCCTCATCCTCGATGTCCTCTTGGGCGAGCCACCGCTCTTCCCCAACAGCACGGAGGTGGACCTCAGCTGGCGGATCCTCGACCCCATCCTCGAAGCGTGGGCGGGTGACGGACAACCCGAGCAGTACGCCTCCGGCGGCTGGGGACCGACGTGCGCCTACGACATGATCGCCCGCGACGGCCGCCAGTGGAGACGCCCATGATCCGCCTCGAGGACACGAGTGGAGGCGAGATCGCGCGCGCTATCGCCGAGGAGCGCCATCGCATGGGCTCACCCGCCACGGGCATGGTCCTCACCATGCTCATCCTCAGCGACGAGGAGTACGCCTCCGACGCGACCGAGGCAGCCGTCCTGTCGGCACGCCAGCATCCGATGCGGATCCTCACGCTGATCCCCCGCCCCGGCCGGGGACCGGATCAGATCGATGCCCAGGTGATGGTGGGCGGGGATGACGGTCCGGGCGAGGTCGCGATCGTGCGCCTGCGCGGCGATCGGTCGGGGCACGCCAACTCGGTCGTGATCCCGCTGCTGCTCCCTGACACCCCGGTGGTGTCGTGGTGGCCCACGGATCCCCCGCCCGTGCCGGCGGACGATCCCATCGGTCGGCATTGCCAGCGGCGCATCACCGATCTGGCGACCGCTGCGGATCCCCGGGCCGCTCTGCGCGAGCGACGGGCCGGATACGTGCCGGGTGACTCCGACCTCGCATGGACGCGTCTCACGTCCTGGAGGAGCGCCCTTGCGTCGCTGCTCGACGACGAGACCACACAGGTGCGCGCGGTCTCGGTGGACGCCGAGGCCGACAACCCCAGTGCGATTCTCCTGGCCGCATGGCTGCGCTGGGCCTTGCGGATCCCCGTCGAGCTCACGCCCGTCATCGGTCCGGGCATCACCCAGGTCCAGCTCGATACCGCCCAGGGCATGATCACGCTCGCGCGCCCCGACGGCGCCGTCGCCACGCTGTCGCGACCGGGAGTGCCGGACTCGACCATTGCCCTGCCGCGGCGCGGGCTCCCCGACCTGCTCAGCGAGGAGTTGCGTCGTCTCGATCCCGATGGCGTCTACGGCGATGTGCTCATGTCACTCGGCGAGACTCCAGGGCAGGCGTCATGACTGCGCCGCGCGTGGTGGTCCACCACGATGAGACCGCCCTCGCACGCGCGGTGGCGGAGAGCCTCGCCGATATCGTCATTGCGCCCGGCGTCCACCACATCGTGCTCACCGGCGGTGGGGTGGGGACACGGGTGCTCGCCGAACTCGCGGGCCTGGACGTCGCCATCGACTGGGGCACCGTGCACCTGTGGTGGGGGGATGAGCGCTTCCTCCCGGCTGGGGATCCCGAACGCAACGAGACGGGTGCGCGCGCGGCGTTGGTCGGCCTACTCCCTATCGCCGAAGACCATGTCCACCCGATGCCCGCCGACATGGGGCAGGGCGTGGCGCAGGCTGCCGAGTCCTATGCCGATGAACTCGCCCGGGCTTCGACGGATGGCTTCGTCCCCGACTTCGACGTGGTGCTGCTCGGCATGGGTCCCGAAGGCCACGTGGGGTCGCTCTTCCCCGGTGCGCCCGCACTGCACGCCGCAGGTTCGACCGTGGCCGTCGAGGACTCCCCTAAGCCCCCGCCCACGCGCATCAGCCTCACCCTGCCGGCCTTCAGGTCAGGTCGGCGCGTGTGGGTCGTCGCGACAGGTGACGCGAAGGCCGACGCCGCCGCCGCAGCGGTCCGCGAGGGCGCCTCGGAGCAGGAGTGGCCCGCGGCCGGGGCGCGGGGCCGTGACGAGACCGTCTTCTGGCTCGACCGCGCTGCGGCCGCGCTGATCTGAGATCAGGACTTGCGGAGCTTCTCGAGCGCTTCCTCGAGGATGGCCGCACCGTCGGCGTCGCTGCGACGCTCCTTCACGTAGGCCAGGTGCGTCTTGTACGGCTCGATCTTGGGCGGCGCCGGGGGCGCCTGCTCGTCCTGGCTCGCGGGCCAACCACAGCGCGGGCAATCCCAGGTCTCGGGGATCGGCGCGTCGGCGGCGAAGCTCGGCGTGGTTTCGTGCCCGCGGGCGCACCAGAAGGTGATGAAGACCCGGGGAGCGGTCTCGCCGCGCTCGGCCTCACCCATGGGCCCTGCGCCCACACGACTCCCACGGATCGCGCTACCGCCTGCCACAAGACCTCCCAGTTGTCCGCGAGTCAGCCATCACAGCCGAAGCCACACTCAGCTGCCCGTGCGCACGAGCAGGCCCACCGCCACGATCGACGCGGCCCAGATCAGGCCGATTCCCACCGTGAGCCGGTCGAGGTTCTTCTCCGCCACGGAGGAGCCGCCGATGGACGAGCTCACGCCACCGCCGAAGAGGTCGGACAGGCCGCCACCCTTGCCGCGGTGCAGCAGGATGAGCACGACCAGCAGCACGCTCGTGATGACGAGCAGGATCGCCAGCGCGATGACCAGGACGGTCGTCACGAGCACTCCCCTCTCCAGGGATTCGACAGGCCCCTCGGGACCGGGTGAACGGCGATGACGCTATCACGCAGGGTGCTCACGCCCCCTTCTCCACGGGGCCGAGGAGGCGATACCGGACGATTCCCACGAACTCGTCGGGGTCGAGGCTGGCTCCCCCGACAAGGCAGCCGTCGACATCGGGTTCGGCCATGATCGCCGCCACATTGGAGACCTTGACCGACCCGCCATACAGGATCCGGACATCGTCGGCCGCGCCTCCGAAGCGCTCCTGGAGAAGTGTGCGGATGGCACCGCACACCTCCTGGGCGTCGGCCGGGGTGGCCACCTCGCCCGTCCCGATGGCCCACACGGGCTCGTAGGCGATGACGATGGATGCCACAGCGTCCGGGGGGAGATCGTCCAGGCCGCCGGAGACCTGGGCCAGCACGTGCTCCACCTGCCGGCCCTCACGACGTACGTCGAGGCCCTCGCCGACGCACAGGATCGGCGTCAGTCCATGTCGCCGCGCAGCGCGCACCTTTGCCGCGACGATGTCATCCCCTTCGGCGTGGTACTCACGACGCTCGCTGTGGCCCGCGAGCACGTAGGTGCAACCGAGCTTGGCCAGCATCGCTCCGGAGATCTCGCCCGTGTAGGCACCCGCGTCGTGGACCGAGATGTCCTGCGCGCCGTAGGTGATCCGATAGCCATCGCCATCGATCAGCGTCTGGACCGACCGCAGATCGGTGAACGGTGGGATCACGGCGACGTCGACGGCGTCGTAGTCCGCGTCATTGAGCGCGAAGGCGAGCTTCTGGACGAGAGCGATCGCCTCGAGGTGGTTGACGTTCATCTTCCAGTTGCCCGCCATCAGCGGGCGACGTCCCTCGGTCATGACGTGCCTTCCTCGAGTGCGGCGATACCGGGGAGGACGCGTCCCTCGAGAAGCTCGAGACTCGCACCTCCTCCGGTGGAGATGTGCCCGAACTTGCGCTCATCGATCCCCAGAGCGCGGATCGCGGCGGCCGAATCGCCTCCGCCGACCACGGTGTAGGCGTCGGCCGCAGCCATGGCCTCCGCGACCGCACGGGTGCCCTCGGCGAAGGGCGCCTTCTCGAACACGCCCATCGGACCGTTCCACACGATGGTCCGTGCGCCGGCGAGAGCCTCGACGTAGCGGTGCGCCGTATCGGGACCGATGTCTAGTCCCATCCAGCCATCGGGGATCTCGCCCACGCTGACGACCTTTGCCTCAGCGTCATCCGCGATCTCCGTCGCGATCACGACGTCGTGAGGCAGCAGCAACTGCACTCCCGCGCGACGAGCCTGCTCCATGACCTCCCGCACGGTGGGAATCATGTCGGGTTCGACGAGCGAGGAGCCGACGGAGAAGCCCTCGGCTCGCAGGAACGTGAAGGCCATGGCTCCGCCGATGATGAGCGTGTCGACGTGCTCCAGGAGGTTGCCGATCACCGCCAGCTTGTCCGAGACCTTGGCCCCGCCCAGGATGAAGACGTAGGGACGCTCAGGGCTCTCGAGCACACGCGAGAAGCTCTGGATCTCGGACTCCACGAGGAGGCCGGGGGCACTCGGCAGCAGGCGAGCGATGTCGGTGACCGACGCCTGCTCGCGATGCACGACACCGAAGCCGTCGCTCACGAAGGCATCCGCCCAAGGCGCCCAGAGCCCCGCCAGGGCCGCACGCTCGGCCGCGTCCTTGCTGGTCTCACGAGGATCGAAGCGGACGTTCTCAAGCAGTGCGACGTGTCCCGGCTGCAGAGTTGCGACTGCGGCGTCGACCTCCCCGCCGCTGACCGCTGGCACGAAGGTGACCGACGTGCCGACGAGCTCGCCGAGACGCGCGGCCACGGGCGCCAGTGACAGGCCCGGATCGACGATCCCCTTGGGTCGGCCGAGATGCGCCAGGACGACCACCTTCGCGCCGCGACCGCGAAGCTGCGCGATCGTGGGCACGCTCGCGCGAATGCGACCGTCATCGGCGATGGTGACGTGACCCTCGTCGCGCACGAGGGGGACGTTGAGGTCGCTCCGAACGATGACCACCTTGCCATCGACGTCGAGCTGCGAGAGTCGGTCGCTCACAGACGCGCGCCGACGTACTGGGTGAGGTCGATGAGACGGTTGGAGTAGCCCCACTCGTTGTCGTACCAGCCGACGACCTTGACCAGAGTGCCCAGCGAGTTGGTGAGGCCAGCGTCGAGGATGACGGATGCAGGATCGGTCACAATGTCCGAGGAGACGATCGGATCCTCGGTGTAGCGCAGGATCCCGGCGAGGGCTCCCTCGCTCGCCACCTTCATCGCCGTGTTGATCTCCTCCACCGTGGCGGGACGCTCGAGCTCGACCGTGAGGTCGGTCGCGGATCCCGTCGGGGTGGGCACGCGCATCGCGTATCCGTCGAGGCGCCCCTTGAGCTGCGGCAGCACGAGCCCGATCGCCTTGGCGGCGCCCGTCGTCGTGGGGATCATGTTGATCGCTGCGGCACGCGCGCGGCGCAGGTCGGAGTGGGGGAAGTCGAGGATCGGCTGATCGTTGGTGTATGAGTGGATCGTCGTCATCATGCCGCGGACGATGCCGAAGGAGCTGTCGAGCACCTTGGCCATGGGAGCGAGGCAGTTGGTCGTGCACGAGGCATTGGAGATGACGACGTCCTTGGCCGGGTCGTAGTCGCCCTCGTTGACACCCATGACGATCGTGATGTCCTCGTTCTTGGCGGGTGCGGAGATGATGACCTTCTTCGCACCGGCGTCGATGTGACCGCGCGCCTTGGTGGCGTCGGTGAAATGGCCGGTCGACTCGATGACGATGTCGACGCCGAGCTTGCCCCAGGGCAGGGCTGCCGGATCCCGCTCCGCCGTCACGGTGATGGTGCGGCCTCCCACCGTCAGGGTGCCTTCTCCGTAGGAGACCTCCTGCGGGAATCGCCCGAGGACGCTGTCGTACTTCAGCAGGTGGGCGAGGGTTGCCGTATCCGTGAGGTCGTTGATGCCCACCACCTCGATGTCCGTGACTCCCGAGGCCACCAGGGCCCGGTAGAAGTTGCGGCCGATACGACCGAATCCGTTGATGCCCACGGTGATTGCCACGAGTACTCCTGAGGACGGGGCGCCGCTCAACGGCGCGATGCAGGGTCGGCTCTCAGCCTACCGTACGCGTTTACAGTCCCTCAGGCGTCGAGCTCGGCGTGCAGCTCGGCCTCGAGAGCATCGATGTCGGCCTCAGCTAAGGCGGCGTCGGTCCCGGGGATCCCCAGCTCGACAGCCCTCTTGTCCGCTGTGGCGAGCAGGCGCCGGATACGGCCCGCGACGGCGTCCTTGGTCATGGGCGGGTCGGCGAGGGCGCCCAGCTCCTCGAGGCTGGCCTGGCGATGCTCCAGGCGCAGGCGCCCCGCCTCGGCCAGGTGATCGGGGATCTCGTCCCCCAGGATCTCCATGGCCCGGCGCACCCGGGCACCGGCGGCCACGGCAGCGCGGGCGGACCTCCGCAGGTTGGCGTCGTCGAAGTTGGCGAGGCGATTGGCCGTGGCCCGGACCTCGCGACGCATGCGGCGTTCCTCCCAGACGAGCACCGAGGAGTGGGCCCCCATCCGGGTGAGCATGGCGCCGATGGCGTCGCCGTCCCTGATGACCACGCGATCCACACCCCGCACCTCGCGGGACTTTGCGGGAATCCCCAGTCGGCGCGCGGCACCGACGAGCGCCAGCGCGGCCTCCGGTCCCGGGCAGGTGATCTCCAGCGCCGCGGAGCGACCGGGCTCGGTCAGCGAGCCGTGGGCGAGGAAGGCACCGCGCCAGGCGGACTCGGAATCGCACACACCGCCGGACACCACCGCAGGTGGCAGTCCGCGCACAGGACGTCCGGAGCCATCGACCAGACCGGTCTGGCGTGCCAGGTGCTCCCCGCCGTTGACGACGCGCACGACGTAGCGCTGGGCCTTGCGCAAGCCGCCCGCCTGGACGATGGCGATCTCGCTGTCCTGGTTGTAGACCTCGGTGAGGTCCTTGCGCAGACGTCGCGCGGTGGCCCCCGTGTCGAGGTCTGCCTCGACGACGATGCGCCCGGCGACGATGTGGAGACCCCCACCGAATCGCAGGAGTGAGGATACCTCGGCCTTGCGGCAGCACGACTTCGTCACGGGCAGACGACTCAGCTCGTCCTTTACCTCAGCGGTCATGGCCACCGCGCCATCCTGCCATGCGGGTCCAGAGCGACGTGTGCCTGCCGCTAGAGCAGGTCCCCGAGGGCCACGGCGAGCAGCTCGGGGTCATGGTGGCCGGGACCCGCCAGGATGTCCGCGATCACGAGCCGTGCGCCCAGGCTGTCCGCCGCCTCGTGAAGGGCCGCGAGGTCGTCGATGCTTCGGCGATCCGCCAACACGACGTCGAGCTCGATGCCGGAGGCGATCGCACGCCACGTCTCGAGGTGGCGGACGGCGGTGAAGTCCTGGGTCTCCCCTGCCTGAGGACCTGCGTTGAGCACCAGGATCCGCTGCGCCGAGGTCTCCCTCAGCTCACGGGCGAGTCCGGGGACGACCGCATGGCTCAGGACGCTGGTGAACCACGAGCCCGGGCCCACGATCACATGGGAGGCGTCGCGCACCGCGGTGAGGGCCTGCGGGCACGCACGCGGCTCCGGGGGTTCGAGGCGCAGTGCCGCGATGCGACCCCGTGCCGTGGTCAGACGTGCCTGCCCGCGCACCTCGAGCATGTGGCCGTCCACGGCCTCGATGTCTGCGACGAGCTCGACCGGCTCCAGGCAGTTGGGCAGCACACGACCACGGGCACCGAGGACGAGTCCAAGTCGGTCGAGACCAGAGACGAGATCGCCGGTCTCCTCCCACAGCGCCACCAGCATCAGATTGCCCAGGGCATGGCCTTCCACGTCCCCGCTGCCTCCGAAGCGATGCTGGAGAACACGCGTCCACAGGCCCTCTTCGGCGAGAGCGGCGAGAGCCATCCGCAGATCTCCGGGCGGAGGGACCCCCAGGTGGGTCCTCAGGCGACCGCTCGACCCACCGTCATCACCGGTGCCCACGATCGCCGTCGGTTCAATGCCGAGGATGCGGAGAGCCCGGAGAGAAGCCGCGAGACCGTGACCGCCGCCGAGGGCCACCACATGGCGGCTCATTCCCGGCCGAGGTCCCGATGCACGACCACGGACTCGATGCCCTGCGCACCCAGTCCGGACGCGACCTCCTCGGCGAGCGCGACGCTCCGGTGCTTGCCCCCGGTGCAGCCCACCGCGATCGTGACGTAGCGCTTGCCCTCGCGGAGGTAGCCCTCCTTCATGATCTCGAGCAACCGAGCAGCCTCCTCGAGGAAGCTCCCCGCCGCTGGTGTCTCGACGACGTAGTCACGCACGTCGCGATCCAGGCCCGTGTGCTCGCGCAGGCTGTCGACCCAGTGCGGATTGGGGAGGAAGCGCGCGTCGAGCACGACATCCGCGTCGACCGGAATGCCGTACTTGAATCCGAACGACATCACCGTGGCGCGCAGGGGCGAGGCATCGCCCCCGAAAGCCGCTTCGACGCGGTGCCTCAGCTCATGGACATTGAGTTGACTGGTGTCGATGACGAGATCGGCATCCGCCCTCAGGCCCGCCAACGCGAGACGCTCGCGACGTAGGCCGTCCACGAGGCGCTCCCCCTGCTGCAGAGGGTGCGGTCGGCGGTTGCTCTCGAATCGGCGCACGAGACTCTCATCGGATGCCTCGAGGAAGAGGATGCGTACGTCGCATCCGTCCTCGCGCAGTCGCCCGAGAGCGCGCTCGGTGTCGTCGAAGAAACGACCGCCGCGCACGTCGACGACCACGGCCACGCGGGACACCGCACCGTCCTCACCGAGGGCTCGGACGGTCTCGGGGATCAATCCGGGAAGGAGGTTGTCCACCACGAACCATCCGCGGTCCTCCAGAGCGCGCGCCGCGGTCGAGCGACCCGCCCCGCTCATCCCCGTGACGAGGACCACTTCGGCGACGCCGCGCCCGGCCTGCTCCGTGCCCATCACTGCACCTCCGGCGCCAGCATCTCACCCGCGTCCGCGTCCCCCGCGGACGTCACGGGCGCGCCGGACAGCGTCGAGACGATCCGCAGCGCCAGTTGGGGACCGATCCCGGGGACGGCCTGGAGCTCCTCCGGGCTCGCGCGCCGCACGGCAGCCACCGACCCGAAGGCCCGCATGAGGCTCTTGGCACGCTCGGGTCCGAGGCCGGGCACATCATGGAGGGCACTGCGCGTCCGTCGCTTGCGCGTGCGCTGCTGATAGCGCAGGGCGACGCGATGCGCCTCATCGCGCATCCGCTGCAGCAGGTACAGGCCCTCGCTCCCGCGCGGCAGGATGATCGGGTCGGCGACCGAGGGGAGCCAGACTTCTTCCAGCCGCTTGGCGAGGCCCACGACCACGATGCCCTCGACATCGCGCTCGCGCAGCGCGCGTGCTGCTGCCTCTACCTGGGGCGCGCCCCCATCGATCACGAGGAGCTGGGGTCGGTAGGCGAACGCCTTTCGCTGCACCTCCTCCTGCTCGGGTGCGGCAGGCCGGAAGCGCCGCAGCACCACCTCGCGCACCGCGGCCGTGTCATCGCGTGCACCCTCCTCGGAGATGGCGAAGGTGCGGTAGTCGCGAGGGCGTGCAGCGCCATCCTCGAAGACGACGAGTGCACCGACGACGCCCTCACCGCCGAGATGGGAGATGTCGATGGTCTCGATGCGCAGGGGGGCCTCCTGCAGCTGGAGCGCCTCCTGGATCTCCTGGAGTGCGCGACTGCGCGAGGTGAGGTCGCCTGATCGGCGCGCCTTGTGCAGGGCGAGTCGCTGTTCGGCGTTGGTGCGCGCGGTCTCGAGCAGGTCGCGCTTCGCGCCTCGCTGGGGGACGCGGACGTCGACGCGACGCCCCCTGCGCCACTCCAGCCATTCCGTCACGTCATCGGCGACGTCCTGTGGGATGAGGATCTCCGGTGGGCACTCCCCCGCGTCGTCGACCAGGCTGACGAGAAGCCGCCCGAGGAGCTCGGACTCATCGGAGTCGTCGACGCGCTCGACGACATAGCTCCGCTGGCCCCGGATCCGCCCGTCACGGACGTGGAAGATCTCGAATGCCATCTCGAGGTCATCGCCCACCATGCCCACGACATCGGCGTCCACGGACTCGTCGAAGACGACTGAGTTGCGCTCCATCGCACGCTCGAGAGCGCCGAGGTCGTCGCGCAGCCGAGCAGCGCGCTCGTAATCCTGCTCCGCGGATGCAGCGAGCATCTCGTCGCTGAGCCTGCGCTGGAAGTCACGCGACCTTCCGCCGAGGAAGGAGCAGAGATCATCCGCGATCTGGCGATGCTCCGCGGGCGTCACCCGACCCACGCACGGGGCCGAGCACTTCCCGATGTCGGCGAGCAGGCACGGGCGCCCGGAGCGGCGGGCTCGATCGAAGACGCCCCTGCTGCAGGTGCGGACGGGGAAGACCCTCAGGAGGGCGTCCAGGGTGCCGCGGATCGCCCATGCGTGAGCGTACGGTCCGAAGTAGCGCGATCCCTGGCGCTTGGCACCGCGCGTCACGAGGGCTCGGGGGAACTCCTCGCCCAGGGTGACTGCGAGATAGGGGTAGGACTTGTCGTCCCGGTATCGCACGTTGAAACGTGGGTCGTACTCCTTGATCCACGCGTACTCCAACTGCAGAGCCTCGACCTCGCTGCCGACCACGGTCCAGTCGACGTCGACCGCAGCTTCCATGAGGGAGCGAGTGCGCGGGTGCAGCGACCGCGGGTCAGCGAAGTACGAGCCCAGCCGCGAGCGCAGGGACTTGGCCTTGCCGACGTAGACGACGCGGCCCTCCGCGTCGCGAAAGCGATAGACGCCGGGCTGATCGGGGACGCTGCGGGGGCGTGCGACCCGGGTCACCACCGCCCGGTCGCTCTCAGCCGAGGACGACCTGGTCGTCCACCACGGACACCGCGACGGGCGCGAGGCCCGTGGTCGCGGGTCCCGTGATCACGGCGCCATCCTCGGCGGAGAAGAGCGAACCGTGGCACGGGCACAGGATCTCGTTGTTAGTGACCTCGCTCACCAGGCACCCCTGGTGGGGGCACACCGCGGTGAAAGCGCGGATGTCGCCCTCGACCGGCTGCGTGACGACGACCTTGGGCCCGTCGTAGACGACGCCCGAGCCCACCCCCACCTGGTCCACGGGGCCGAGGGCCTCACCCGCCGGTGCCGCTGTGGAGTCCGCAGGGGCAGGTCCCCCGCTGCTCGACTCCGGCGCGGGAGCGGGGGCACTGGTCGAACTGGCGGCGCTCTCGCTCCCGGACCCGCCGCACGCAGCCAGGGCCGCAGCGGCGCCAAGGGCTCCACCGGTGACGAGGACGGTCCTACGGGCGACGGGCCTAGCGGTCATGGGGCAAGGCTACGACGCCTTGGGGCGCCTGGCCCGTCGAGCGGGTTTGGCGGGCTCCTCGGGCAGCCCGAGGTAGGGGCGCAGGAATCGTCCGGTGTGGCTCTCCGCGGCCTCGGCGACCTCCTCGGGGGTGCCCTCGATGACCACGCGGCCGCCGCCCGATCCCCCCTCGGGGCCCATGTCGATGATCCAGTCCGCGGACTTGATGATATCGAGATTGTGCTCGATGACGATGACGGTGTTGCCCTTGTCCACGAGGCTGTGGAGCACCCCGAGCAGCTTGCGGATGTCCTCGAAATGCAGCCCCGTCGTGGGCTCGTCGAGGACGTAGACGGT
>Ga0233451_10001469_pt1 | contig 22519 bp, 18 predicted proteins | sample 011ome_29_FD_183052 | JGI IMG/M metagenome (GOLD analysis project Ga0233451, IMG submission 183052) | Coastal salt marsh microbial communities from the Groves Creek Marsh, Skidaway Island, Georgia - 011504CT (spades assembly) | ecosystem: Environmental > Aquatic > Marine > Intertidal zone >... | reverse complement strand
AATGTGAACAATACAAACAATCATGTTTGGGAATTGATAAGAATAAAGTGAAATATTTAGGTTTGTTTCCTATGGAAGATATTTATCCGATGATGAAAGTTGCTGATATTGGGCTAGCGACATTGTATCCAGAAAAGAATTATTTGAATAGTTACCCCATTAAGGCTTTTGAATACATGGCTTGTCAACTGCCGATAATTATGTCGAATTTTCCCTACTGGGAGGAGGCTTTTTCCACTTACGCATCTTTTGTCGATCCTTGTTCACCAACAGATATTCAAAATCAATTAGAATTTCTTCTTTCAAATCCAGCAGTAGCCAAAAAAATGGGGGAAAACGGAAGAAAAGCCGTACTAGAAAAATATTCGTGGGAAGCGGAATCAAAAAAGTTAGTTGAATTATACAAAAGCTTGGTATAACTTTCCATATCCTCTATCTTTGTGATCTATGCAGATTCAGCCAATTTCGATAAATGAGTTAGGTAGTTTGTCCACCTCTTCCGTGTTCAACTCAAAAGAATGGATTTCTGTCTATGACGAGGGATTGGAATTACTCGGGATTCATAATGCAAATGGCGAATTAATAGGTTGTTTTTATCTTTACAAAAGAAAAAGAGTCAAATTTTTAACTCAACTATCTCCTCCCCCTTACACTCCTCATTGTGGATTATTTTATCAAAACTTTGCTACTAATCCTGCCAAGAAACACGGAGAAAACAAGAAAATAACGAAAGCCATTTCGGAGTATTTGCAAAGGCATTACAAGCGTTCTATTGTTACCCTGGCTTTTCCGCCTTCGTTGGGAGATACTCAATCGTTTTATTGGAATGATTTCAAAGTAATACCCAACTACACATACCAGCTTGATTTGGCTCATTCGAACCAAGAACTTTCCGCGCAAATGGATCCTAAAACGCGAAATTTGATAAAAAAAGCCGAGAAAGATGGCTTGACAGTAGAAAAAAATACCGACATGAATTTGGTGAAATCTATTGTGATGCAAACAATGAACCGAAAGGGGGTGACAGTGAATGAAAGTATACTCAATAATATTTTGTTTCGATTTGCTAATGAAACCAATTCGTTTTCTTTTGTTGTAAAGCAAGATACCCAAGTGCTAGCCATTACATTTTGTGTGATGGATAACCAAAAGTGTTACTACTTGCTTGGCGGATATAACAAAGGAAATTCTCATGCGAGTGCCGGACCACTTGGGGTATATCAAAGTATTCGTTTTGCGAAACAAAATGGTATTTCGATATTCGATTTCGAAGGTTCAATGATTCCCAATGTTGAGAGCTATTTTCGTTCTTTTGGCGGAAAGCTAATTCCGTATAGTACCATCAACAAAGCACCGTTTGTGATAGAGAGTTTACTGAAATTATCAATGAAACAACAGTTCTAAATACAGTGAAGATACACCCAATCCATAGAAGTGAATTGATTCAGTTTGTTGAAAAGAACAGCTTGGAGAATGCCTTTGTACAAGACTCATTTTTGACTCAGCCAGGAATAGAGATTCATGGGATATTTGCCAAAGATGGACAACAAAAGGGGTTTTTCTTTACTGAATCTTTGCCCAGGATGAAGTTTTTGAAATCCGTAGCAACTCCACGGAACATGCCTAATTGCCAACTAACTTATGTATGTTCAGCGAAGAATCCAGCGAAAAAAAACAGCGAGCTCAAGAATGTAATGGAAGCCATTTCTCATTATGTAGAAAGTCTAGGAAATTCCATAGTTTCGGTTTCATTTCCAGAAACTTGGATTGATTTTCAGCCATTTGTTTGGAATAAATTTAAAGTAACTACTCGGTACACGTATCAATTGGATTTGAGTATTTCGGAAGAAGAACTACTCGTAAATTTGACCTCAGAAAGAAGAAAGAACATCACAAAAGCTCAAAACGACCAATTGACTACCAAAGTAATTGAACCCAATTCCGTAATGTTGGAAATGATATTGAGCACCTTCAAAAGGCAAAACATACCCGTAAACCGACACATTGTTGAAAAAATCTTGTTTGAAAGTAAGAAGGAAAACCTGCTGGCAACAATGACTTACGACACTGAAAATCGTCCTTTGGCGTGTAATTTTTGTTTGATAGATGCGAGAAAAGCCACTTATTTGTTTGGAGGATATTCTTCAGAACATAAGCACGAAGGAGCAGGTGCATTAGCGCTATGGAGAAGCATCCAGTTGGCCAAGAAAAGAGAGGTAGCTATTTTTGATTTTGAAGGATCCATGATTCCCCAGATAGAAAAATACTTCCGAGGTTTTGGCGGAGAGTTGGTTCCGTTTTACCGAGTAACTAAATCTAGTTATCTTGTGGAAGTTTTACTAAAAACAAAAGAACGAACAAGGTTTTAATCGCCAAAAGGAGCAACATGAAAGTAATTATCTCTCACGATATCGACCACATGACGGTTTGGGAACATACCAAGGACCTTATTTTACCGAAGTACGTGATGCGAAACCACCTAGAACTTTTCAAAGGAACCATTTCGTTCAAGGAGTATGTAATGCGTTGGGCAGATTTTGGCAAGAACAAATGGCAAAGAATACAAGAAATCATGGATTTTAACCAAAGCCAAGGCATACGGTCTAATTTTTTTATTGGCGTGAACAATGGGGTGGGATTGAATTACTCGCTCAAACACGTAAAAAAATGGGTTCCGAGGATCAAAAAGCAAGGGTTTGAAGTAGGTGTGCACGGAATAGAATATGACATGATTGAAAAAGTACGAGCAGAGTTTGATACTTTTTCGGAGATAAGTAAAACGACAGATTTTGGTATAAGAATGCACTACTTGAGACAAAACGAACACACTTTTGAGTACATGGAAAAGTCGGGATATCGGTTTGATGCTTCGGAGAGTGGATTCAAAAATCCCTACAAAATTGGCAAAATGTGGGAGTTTCCTCTTCAGATTATGGAGGGATGGGTGTTTTATCAAGGAAAAAGACATCAATCTGTAAATCTAGAGCAAGCCAAAGAAATTACTCTGAAAGAAATAGAAAAAGCGAAATCTTTGAACTTGGAATACCTGAACATTTTGTTTCATGATAGATACTATCACCCTAGTTTTGCTACCTGGAAAAACTGGTACGAGTGGTTGATTGTCCACCTGAAGAAAGAAGGATTAGAGTTTGTAACGTACGGCCAAGCCATTGAGGAATTAAATAAACAAAGCGAATAGATGAGAATTCTGATTCACACACAATATTACCCTCCAGAGATTGGTGCGCCTCAAAATAGGTTGCACGATTTGGCGGTGCGTCTTCAGAAATTGGATATCGAAGTGGAGGTGCTTACAGCCATGCCTAATTATCCTGCCATGAAAATTCATGAAGGGTACAGAAACAAATGGTACAAAAAAGAATCAATAGAAGGGATTGAAGTGGTGAGGTCATGGATTTTTGTTTCCCAAAGCAAACGTATTTTTTTGAGGTTACTCAATTATTTTTCCTTTGTGTTTTCATCCTTTTGGATTGGATGGTTCAAAACCAAGAAGTACGATTATATTCTATGCGAAAGCCCCCCTCTTTTCCTCGGAATTACCACCTTTTTGTTGTGTAAACTGAAAGGGGCAAAAATGATTTTCAATGTGTCGGACTTGTGGCCAGAGAGTGCGGAAAAACTCGAGCTAGTTTCTAATAAGTTCTTTTTGAGACTTGCCTACCGATTAGAAGCTTTTTTGTATAAAAAAGCGACTCTTATTACTGGGCAAACAAAAGGAATTGTGAAAGATATAAAGAGCCGATTTCCTGCTACTACTCCCTACTGGTTGCCAAATGGAGTAGACTTAGATTTTTTTGATTCGGAGCAACAGCCAGATCTTTCGTGGAGAGAAACTCATGGATTTCATCCCTCAGATGTATTGTTTTTGTATGCCGGAATTATTGGTCACGCACAAGGATTGGAAGTGATTCTGAAGGCTGCAAAACTCATACAGAACCCTTCTGTGAAGTTTGTATTGGTAGGAGATGGACCCGTAAAAAAAGAACTAGTAGAATTAAAAGAAAAACTAGGCATTACCAATGTTAGTTTTTATGATTCGATTCCTAAGAAAGAAATAGTGAAAGTAATTCAATCGGTCGATTCTGTAGTTGTTCCTTTGCGAAAACTTGAATTGTTTTTGGGTGCAATTCCATCCAAAATTTTTGAGAATTTGGCGATGAAAAAAGCGCTTCTTTTGGGAGTCGATGGCGAATCGAGAGACTTATTTATCAGAGAAGGAAAGTGTGGATTGTATTTTGAGCCAGAGAATGAACAAGAATTGGCTCATCAAGTGAATTACTTGATGGAAAACAAACACAAACTAACGGAATTAGGCGAAAACGGACTGAAATACGTGGAAAACCACTTTGATAGAAAAGTGATAGCAAATGATTTTAAAGAATTTTTAATAAACCAAAACAAATGAAAATAATTACGGTAATAGGAGCGAGGCCCCAATTTATAAAAGCAGCTGCCTTGAGCAGAGAGTTTGCGAAGCACGAGCATATTGAAGAAATTATAGTCCACACGGGTCAGCACTTTGATGCCAATATGAGCGAAGTGTTTTTTGAAGAAATGGAAATTCCTAAGCCCAGTTATAATCTTGAAATCAATAGTTTATCTCACGGAGCCATGACGGGCAGAATGATTGAGGGAATAGAAGAGATTTTGTTGAAAGAAAAACCCGATTTGTTGCTCGTGTATGGTGATACAAACTCCACGATAGCAGGAGCCTTGGCTGCAAAAAAGCTACACATAAAGGTAGCGCACGTAGAGGCAGGATTGAGAAGTTTTAACATGGAAATGCCTGAGGAAATAAACAGAATCCTAACCGATAGAATTTCGGACTATTTGTTTTGTCCTACCGATTCGGCAGTGAATAACCTCAAGAAAGAAGGGTACGACAGCCTAGATGCAACTATTGTAAGAACTGGAGATGTAATGCAAGACGCAGCTCTCTTTTACGCCCAGAAATCTGAAGAAAAATCGACCATTATTTCGCAGCTCGGATTACAAAAATTCGCCTTGGCAACTTTGCATCGAGCGGAGAATACTGACTCCAAAGAGAGGTTGTCTCAATTGGTCGAAGGACTAAACGAAATACATGAAACGATTTGTCCTGTTGTCTTACCACTTCACCCCAGAACAAAAGCCAAATTGGCAGCTCATGGATTGGAACTCAAAGTAAAACTAATAGATCCCGTGGGCTATTTTGATATGATAGAGCTACTCAAAAATTGCGCATTAGTACTGACTGATAGCGGAGGACTGCAGAAAGAGGCTTTTTTCTTCCGAAAAAACTGTGTGACTATGCGTGACCAAACCGAATGGGTAGAATTGATTGAAAACGGTGTGAACGTATTGATAGGAGCGGATAAAAAGAAATTGGTAGAATCGACTCGAACGATGTTAAACAAATCATCGAATTTTGATGTCAATTTGTATGGAAATGGAAATGCATCAGTTCTTATAGTAACCGAATTACTTTAGAACTATCTTTTGACAAAATACCTTTGGGCCATTTTTCTTGGCTTTTTTTGCGCTAACTGCACAATAGTTGTTGACGGCTACACCATAAAATCTCCCAGTTTCCTTATGAAACAATTGAGATTTATATGAACGAAGCCGCTGATAAAAAAGCGATTGTCTCTTTAAGGATAACAAATAATTATGGAGTTTTTGCCATTTTCCAGAAATCGCCTCAATCTGGGGTTATCATGAATATGGGTTCATATACTTGGTGTTCCAAGGGTTTTGAAGGGAAGGATGGTGAAAAACTACGACAAATTACCACGAATGGCATTCGGGCTTTGTTAGAAGGAAAAGAATTAGTTGACTAAAAAAGTGACAATTATGAGTTCATGTATTGAGTCATAACCTCTTCGGTATTTCCTGCGGCTTTTAATTCTCCTTCGTGTATCCAGATACATTTGTTCGAATATTCTCGGATAGTTTCGGCATCATGACTTACGAGTATTACAGTGATATCGCTATTGATAAGTTCAATCATTTTTTTTCTACTCTTCTCTCTGAATTTAAAGTCACCTACACCTAGAATTTCGTCTACGAGCATGATGTCTCTTTTGAGAGAAGTGGCAATAGAAAACCCCAATCTCGCTTTCATCCCAGAAGAATACGATTTAACAGGTTGGTAAATAAAGTCACCCAATTCCGAGAAATTTACTATTTCTTCGAATTTACTTTTGATTTCTTTTTCTGTAAAGCCGGTAATAACTCCGATGAGATAAATGTTTTCCACCCCGGATAAATCTTCCTTAAACCCCGAAGACAAAGTAAGCATGGAAGAAACTGTTCCGTTCACGGTGAGGCTTCCTTCATCGGGTAAATAGATTCCTGCGATAGTTCGCAAAAGCGTACTTTTTCCAGATCCATTTTTCCCAAGGACACCTAGAATATCTCCTGGTTCTACAGAAAAATTTAGGTTTTTAAGCGCCCAAAACTCGCTATCCGATTTTAGGGAGTTTCTTGTGCCTACCACTTTCAATAGATCTTTGACCGAACTTCTTTTGAATTTGCTAATCTTGTATTTGATACCCAGATTATTTGCTTGTATGATTGATTTTTTAGACATCCTTGGCAAAATTATTTTCTTTTTTAGTAAAATAATAACTCCCCCATACCAATGAGACAAAAGTGAATCCTATGAATACGAGAAAGTACCCGTTTGGTGCTTGTCCTTTTACAAGTATATTCTTGTACGTATCAAATAGAGAGGCAAAAGGGTTGAGGTACAAATAAATTTTCTGGAACTTTTCTGGAATGAGTGAAAGTTCATAGAGAGCGGGTGACAAATACAAAATAATTCGTAACAAGAACATTAAAATATGCTGAAGGTCTCTGAAGTAAAGTCCAGCAACACTCACCAACAAGCCAATGCCCGTGGTAAATAAGTATTGTGCTAAGATAATAAGAGGTAACCAGAGAAGGTGTAAAGAGAAAGTGGCATTGAAAATAAATAGCATGGGTGCCAAGACCAACAAACCTAGAAGGAAATTGAATAGCCCAATATTTACCTCGTTGAAAACCAATATGGCAAATGGAAATTTTACTGTTTGCAATAGTTTTGAATTTTTCACCAGAACTGTCACGTTATTTCCCGTGGAGAATGTAAACCATCTGTAAGAGAGCAAAGCTGAGAATAGTAAAATAGGATATTGTTCGCCCCCTCTCTTGAACACAAAACTTACTAGAATGATGTAAATTAACATCATAAAAAAGGGGTCTAACACTGCCCACAAAAATCCAAGAGCCTTGTTTTTGTATCGAACCTTTAAGTCGCTTTTCATTAAGAATTTTGCGAGGTCTTTTCTTGAGAATAAGCTTTGGATTAATTGAAACAAATCCTTCATTTATGGGTGAGTTATTTGGTTGTATAAAGCTAGTAATTTTTTTTCTTCATTTTCCCATTTGTACGTGTCGGTTAATTTCTTAACGTTTTCTTTATACTGGTTCATTTTACTAGAATCACTCATTACTTCATTAATAACGTGGGCAATTTCTTGGTATGAATCGGGATTAAAAACAGTTCCGATATCGTTTCCAACCACCACTCTTTCCATATCCGGAAAGTTACTCGAAACAACCGGGATTTCGCCTTGTATGTATTCAAATACTTTGTTTGGCGCACAGTAATAGTAGCTCAAACACACATTTTCGATAGGTGCAATTCCTAAATCAGCACTCTGAATGTAAGAGGTTACCTCATGCGAGCCAACTGGTCCATAGAAGTGAAATTTTTCTTTCACGTTTTTTTCTTCTGCCACAGCTGTTAAGTATTCTTTGTATTTTTTGTTTCCCCCTCCCAAAAATACCATGTGGCAATTTGGAATTAGCTCCAGCGCCTGTATTAACTTGTCTAAGCCGCGATTGAAAGAAATTCCTCCCGAATAAATTAATAACTTTTCGTTCGTAGGAATTTGAAGCAGTTTTTTAAGATTATTGGAGTCAGTGAGAGCTTCTTTTTTTCGCTTAAAAGGAGCGTTCATAATCAAAAAAGGGGTTGGTATTTGATAAGTTTTTTCCAAATAGTCCACAATTGACTGACTTACCGTAATAACAGCGTCACATTTTTTTATTAGTTTTTTCTCTACTTTGAATTGCCATTTTTTATACCATTTGGGCGTTTTATATGGCTTGTTTCTGTGGATATATAATTCATGAGAATCATACACCAATTTCGAGTTGTATCGTTTTGCAATTCTTTGTCCTAGAGGTAATGTGTTTAAATCATGGGCATGAACAATATCTGGTTGCAAATTCAATTTAGATACTTCGGACTTTGTGGCAGCAAAAAAACCTTTGAAGGTAAGGTGCTTATTTACAGAGCTAAAAAGAAATTTAAAACTGTTTAACTCAGTTTTTTTGTTCCAATCTCTTTTTATTTTTTTGGAGACTGGTTCCGTTGATTTCGGCTTTGCAACAAGTTTTCGATAAACTTGTTTTTTTAAGAATTCAAATATTTTTTCACCCAAAATAAGTTTATGAAACGGTACGAAATCTAACCTATAAACGGTCGTATTTGAATCTATTTCTTCTACTTTCGCTAAGCCTTTTTTCCACAAAGCAAAAATGCTTATTCTATAGCCTGCTTTAGATAGTGTAGCTGCCTCTTTCAATACTCTCGAATCATTTTCGAAGTAATTATATACAAGCATTACTACATTTTTCTCTTTCATGGTTGAGTTAATAATTTCTTTACAAAGCTAAAACAATAAATAGAATCTACAATTTCAGAAAATAGGAACAAGAATTAGTTTTTTAATAGAGCGTCTATTAACTTTATTCAAATTTCAATACAGCATCCGGCACAATATGTTTATCACCCAAATAAGAAACAGTTTATTGACACTCTTTGTGATTGGATTTTTCTTTTTTCCTCAACTTCAAACCATCATTATAGCGGCATGTTTTGTTACTTTACTTGTGGATAAAACCTACTACAACCAGTTTAGTATTGTCTTAAAAAACAAATTAGGACTTGTAATGATAAGCTACTTCTTGGTACTAGCAATTAGTGTGTTATATTCCCAAAACTTACCAGAAGGACTCAGGTCTCTAGAGACGAAACTCTCCTTTTTTGTGTTTCCTTTTTTCTTGCCCGTTGTATTCCACAATAGAAATATCACAAAACGCATGCTCACGGTTCTGCTTTATGCTGGAGTAAGCTATATCTTGCTCTCGCTCATTGACGCGACCATTCACTACCAATCTACTCGTTCAATTTCCTCATTTTTCTACACCGAGCTAGGAGTAGGGTTTTTTAGAGAAAGCAGTTTTGTTCATCCTACGTATGCCTCATTTTTCTATAATGTGTTAATTGCACATGTGGCACTGGGTTTACTTCAAAATGAAGGAGATAGTAAGAAGAAAATACGAGGTATAGGAGTATTAATTCTCTTGGTACTATTTGTTTTTATGCTTTCTTCCAAGTTTGGAATTTTGGCATTACTCCTTAATCTATGTTTTTTGTTGTTTCTTTATATCAAGAAAACCAAACAAGTGGCCAAAGCTGCTGTTGTATTAGTGCTATTTGCTTTGGGAGCTTCTCTTGTGGTAACCCAAACTCCTCTCAAGCATAGATTTGAATCAGCTTTTTCTGCACTCACTAGTGACTCAGGGAAATATAGTAGTACCCAAACAAGGTTGGATGTATGGAATGTAACTGCAGAGGTAATCTCAGAACATCCAATACTGGGAGTGGGAACCGGAGATGTAAGAGATGAATTGCGAAAGAAATATATGGAAAAGGAGTATTTCTTGTATGCCGAGAGAGGGTACGATTCGCATCAGGAGTTTTTACAAACTTGGGCCGCATTGGGTTTGCTAGGTATTTTACTTTTGTTAAGTTTATTTTACTTCTTATTCCACAGAGCCAGACAAACACGTCACTTTTTGCTCACAATTTTCACTATTTTGTTCCTCCTATTTGGTATGGTAGAATCCATGCTCGAAAGACAAGCTGGAGTGGTATTTTTTGTGTTTTTTGGATTGCTACTTTATTCGTATTCTCCTTTAAAAAATAATAATTGAACAGAATTTTTCTCATAGTATTCGTCTTCCTCCTTGTCAATCTCTCGATGGCACAGAAGTTTACCTTTTTGAATTATTCTACCAAAGAAGGTTTGGCTCAAAGTCAGGTAAATGACATCGCACAAGACAGAGAAAATTATCTCTGGATAGCGACATTAGACGGATTGAGTAAATTTAATGGGAAAACATTCCAGAACTATTATCAAAAGGATGGATTACTGTCCAATAGAATTTCTTCCATTTCGGTAGATGCTGAAGACAACGTTTGGGCAGTCACATCGAGCGGAATTTCAATTCTCACGGCTGACTCAATTTTTCCTTTTGGTTACAATAATCTATTCTTGAATGAAAACATAATTGCGGTATCTCATCAAAACAGCAAGGTTATTGTCTCTACAGAGTCGGGTGGTATTTTTGTTTTTCATCAGAAGCAAGATGAAATAGAGTTGACACGTATTCATAAGAAGCCACTGGAAAACGTAAAAATTCGTGATGTCTTTTTGAAAGACTACAAATTGTTAATCGCCACCAGCCACGGACTTTTTCAATTATGGAATGATGAAATTACACAAGTTTCCCTCCCGTGGAACTACGACTTTACAGGAGTTGGGGTTACCCAAAAAGGAGAGATATGGTTGGCTTCTTCCGAGAATGGAGTTTGTTATTACGAAAAAAACAATCAATTCGAGATCAACCAAAAAAACTCGGCTTTGCTCAATAATTTCAGCACTAGTTTAATGGTGGATAACCAAGGTACGGCTTGGGTCACCTCAAATTCTGCTTTGTCGGAAATAACGAAGGACAGGGCAGTGGAAAACTATTCTGTGGAGAATGGGTTTGAATCCATAGCTCAAGTTGTTTTTCAGGATAATGAGGGGAATATTTGGATAGGAACGAACGGAAAGGGTCTCATGAAATTTGCGAATAAAGAGTTTAAGTTTCTTACCAGACAAAAAGACTTGCCAAGTGACCTGGCTATTTCTATTTGCGAGGATAACCTAGGAAGTATTTGGCTTGGTTCTTTGGGAGAAGGCGTGAGCAGAATTAAAGAAAACCGAATAGAATCCTTTAATGCCCGAAAAACCAATTTCCCAAATAATAATTGTTGGGTAATTCATAGAGACTTAACGAATAAAATGTGGTTTGGTACTTCGCAAGGATTGGCCCTGTTGATCGGAAAAAGTTTTAAAACCTTCACTGAAAAAGATGGGTTACCAGCCAATAAAATTCAATCAATTTTTCAAGAGGTTCCGGGAGTGATGTGGATAGGAACCAAAGATGGAGTGGCCTATTACAAAGAAAACAAGTTTTATACCTTGGAGGAGTATCCTTTTCGAAATACCCGCTCCATTAGCTCCACCCAAGATGGAATTTACTGGTTTGGAACAAGCGATGGATTGGTGAGGTACGATGGCTTTGAAACCTTACTTTTGGAAGATTCGCTGCTACTTGGAAACACGATTTACGCCATTGAATCTTTTGGAAACAAGCTTTGGATTGGAAGCGATAAGGGATTAGTTTATTTTGACGGGAGGCATTTTCAACGAATAGAGATAGTGCCAGGCCTGAAAATGGCCGCCATTAATTTTTTAAAAATTGACAAAGAATCTCGGTTGTGGATAGGAACCAATAACGGTATTTATTCGCTCAATGCCTCTTCATTCTTGAGGGGCGAAAAAAAATTGGCTACATACACCATAAATAATGGGCTTATCGGGATGGAAACAAACCTCAATGCGGTTTTTCAAGATTCCAAAGGCAACATTTGGATGGGAACCAGCGAAGGAATCAACGTGTATAAGGAGTTTAAAACAAAGCATAACGTAAAAACCATTCCCTCTGTTCACTTGACCAGTGTAAAACTACTTTTTGAAGAAAAAGAATGGCTCTCTACCTTCCGAAACAGTAAGAATCTCTCATTTGGGTACAAAAAGAATACGTTTACTTTTTATTACCACTCCAATTATTTTAAAGAACCAGAACGAATAAAATATTCTTATTTTTTAGAAGGGTTTGATGATTCTTGGTCGCCAATGGAATCGGCCAATTTCTCGCGGTATCCTAGTCTGCCTCATGGCAGTTACAAGTTCAAAGTAAAGTCTACTTTGGATGGAATTACTTGGAGCAATATAGATGAGGTAAGCTTTACAATATCTGCCCCTTTTTGGCTAACATGGTGGTTCCGAATCACCACAATACTGATGTTTGTTTTGATTGTGTATTTCTTTATCAGAAGACGCAGACAAGCACAACGAAAGGAGAGAGAAGTAGAGTTGTTGAATTACAAAAATAAGCTGATAAAATTGGAGCAACAATCCCTGAATGCGAGTATGAACAGGCACTTTATTTTTAATTCTCTAAATTCAATTCAATTGTACATCAACAAGGAAGATAAACTATCAGCGAATAGGTATTTATCTAATTTTTCTAAGCTGATTAGAAAAAATTTGGACAGTTCTTCTGCCGAAGATAATTTAATTCCATTGTCTGAAGAAATAGAGAGATTAACCCTCTATTTGTCTCTAGAAAATATGCGTTTTAAGGAGAAATTCACGTACCACATTCACATCGATGAACAGGTAGAAACGGAGCTAACAAAAGTGCCTGCTATGTTTATGCAGCCTTTTATTGAGAATAGTATTTGGCACGGAGTTTTACCCATGGAAGAAATAGGAGAAATCACCATCAATATTTTCAAGAAAGGAACAAAAACATTTTTCGAAATCATCGATAATGGCATAGGTATCTCTACCAGTTTGAAAAACAAATCACTGGAGCAAAATGAACATTCCTCCAAGGGGATGAAAATAGCAGCGAATAGAATAGAATTACTTCAAAAAGTAATTGAAAGAGAAATCACCATCACGGGTCCGTTTGATATTCTGGAAGAGGGGAAAGTGATGGGAACCAAAGTTGTGATTGTTTTTGGTTAAAAATCAGCTAAAAGGTGTAAAAAAAAGTACCAAAACTTTCTTGTACAAGAAAAAAGTAGCATCTTTATATTTCCAAAAAAAAAGGGCGCAAATGTACGCCTTTACTATAATGAATTTGCAACAAAACTATGGACAAATTTTCTTTTCTAAGTAACGGGGATGTAAACGCATTCGAAGATCTTTACAAGAAATACAAACAAAATCCTTCATCAATAGAAACAGGTTGGGCCCGTTTTTTCGAAGGATTTGAATTCCAAAAAGCTAATTACGAAGATTCCGAAAGCGGAAACTCGGTTGTCACAAGTAAGGAGTTTAAAGTAATTACCCTCATTGAAGACTACCGACAGAGAGGGCACTTGTTCACTAAAACAAATCCAGTTCGAGAGAGAAGAAAATATTCTCCTTCGCTCGATATAGAAAATTACGGATTAACAAAAGAAGATTTGACCGAGGTTTTTCAGGCAGGAGAGCAAATCGGAATTGGAGCAGCATCTCTTGCAACAATTATAGACCATTTAGAACAAACATATTGTCAGTCTATCGGGATTGAATACATGTACATTCGTTCACAAAAAAGACTGACTTGGCTGAGAGATAAAATTGAAATTACCAATAGGCCAAAGTTCTCGAAAGAAGATAAAAAGCACATTCTTCACAAGTTAAATCAATCAACGGAGTTTGAAAACTTCCTTCAAAAGAAGTTTGTTGGTCAAAAAAGATTTTCGATTGAAGGGGGAGAATCCTTGATCCCTGCATTAGATGCGCTTATTGAAAAAGGAGCGGAAATGGGAATCAAAGAGTTTGTAATGGGAATGGCCCACAGAGGAAGACTCAACGTGTTGGCAAATATTTTCAACAAACCAATGGAGGAAATTTTCAGTGAGTTTGAAGGGAAAGACTACGAAGATGAAAACTTTAGTGGAGATGTGAAGTATCATTTGGGATGGTCGTGTGATATTCAAACAGACAATGGAAATGATGTACACCTTACGTTATCACCAAACCCTTCTCATTTGGAGGCAGTAGCGCCTGTTGTGCAAGGAATCACCAGAGGAAAAATTGATAAGTACTTGAAAGATGAAGGGAAAATAATCCCCATCGTAATTCATGGAGATGCTGCAATTGCCGGACAAGGAATTGTGTATGAAGTTCTTCAGATGGCACAATTAGATGGATACAGAACAGGAGGTTCGGTTCATATTGTCATTAACAATCAGGTGGGGTTTACCACCAATTACTTGGATGCACGATCGAGCACTTATTGTACCGATATCGCAAAAACTACCTTGGCTCCCGTATTTCATGTAAATGGAGATGACGTGGAGGCTGTAGTTCAAGCAATGACAATAGCTCTGGAATATCGCCAGACATTCAAGAAAGATGTTTTTATAGATTTGTTGTGTTACCGAAAGTATGGACACAACGAAGGAGATGAGCCGAAATTTACTCAGCCAAAACTATACAAAGCAATAGCAAAGCATCCTAATCCAAGAGAAATATATTTAGACAAATTGATTTTCGACAAAGTCATTACGGAAGAGGAAGGAGATGAGCTTAAAAATAAATTCCATGAAGTATTGGAAGACGATTTTGGAGCTTCCAAACAAATAAAAAAGGCCACAGTAAAGCATTTCTTGAACAGAACCTGGGAAGGATTTAAATATGCGAAAGGAGATCAATTATTTGAGCCAATAGACACGAAAGTTGCGAAGAAAAAACTACTCGAACTTGGCGACAAAATCACAGCTTTGCCTGAAGGAAAGAAGTACTTTAGAAAAATTGTGAAACTGATGAAAGACCGAAAAGAAATGATTCATTCGGATAGTTTGGATTGGGGAAGTGCCGAAATGTTGGCCTACGCAACCTTGCTAGACGAAGGACATGCCGTAAGAATATCGGGTCAAGATGTAGAAAGAGGAACGTTCTCTCACCGCCACGCGGTTGTAATTACAGAAGATGCAGAGGAAGAAGTGATTACACTGAATCATCTTAACGACAAACAAGCCGAATTTTCAATTTACAACTCACTACTTTCTGAGTATGGAGTGCTTGGATTTGAATACGGATATTCCTTTGCAGTTCCTACAGGTCTTACTATTTGGGAAGCCCAATTTGGAGATTTCTTCAATGGCGCGCAAATAATGATTGATCAATTCATTGTGGCGGCAGAAGAAAAATGGGGAGTGAGCAATGGACTAGTTATGTTGCTACCCCATGGATACGAAGATATGGGAAGTGAACATTCTAGTGGAAGAATCGAAAGGTTCCTTCAGCAATGTGCCGACAACAATATTCAAATAGCAAACTGTACCACGCCAGCAAACCATTATCACCTTTTAAGAAGGCAGATAAAACGTAATTTCAGAAAACCACTTATCGTATTTACTCCAAAGAAACTATTGAGATACCCAAAAGCGGTTTCCACTTTGGATGAATTGGCATCAGGTAGTTTTCAAGAGGTAATAGATTATCCGCATGGAGATGTGAAGAAAACCAAAACGGTAGCCTTCTGTTCTGGAAAAATCTACTACGATGTGTTGGAGCAAATGGAAGAGCAAGGAAAAGGAGAGCAAGTGGCTTTGGTAAGATTGGAGCAGCTGTATCCTTTCCCAGAGAAACAAATCTTGGAGGTTATAGCCAAATACGGAAAAGATAAGAAATTCTTATGGCTGCAAGAAGAACCAGAAAACATGGGTGCGTGGTCATTTATTATGAAAAAAACGAGAAATTTTGAAGTTCGATTTGATGTGATTTCAAGAGCTGATTCTGGTTCGCCAGCAAGTGGTTCTTCAATAGCGTCCAAATTGAGACATCAAAACTTGATCAACGAATTGTTGACGATGAAATAAGAGTGGTATCCCTAAGTAAGTTTCAGTGAAGAAAGTAAAGTTCCTAAAAAATAAATGCCAAATTGTGCTGATATACTCAGTATGACAAACAAAAAAGAGAGAAGTATAGATAAAGTTCTAAAAACAGATGTATATGTTAGAAATGAAAGTGCCATCACCTGGCGAATCCATCTCGGAAGTAGAAATTGCAGAATGGTTAGTAGAAACCGGTGACTGGGTTGAGAAAGATCAAGCAATTGCCGAAGTAGACTCAGACAAAGCAACGCTAGAATTACCAGCGGAAAAATCGGGAATAATTACGCTCAAAGCCGAAGAAGGTGACACAGTTGCTGTGGGTGCTGTTGTGTGTTTGATAGACACAAAAGCTGAAAGACCTGCAGGAGCTTCCAAGCCAAAAGAAACTACCGCTCAACCAGAGAAAAAGGAAGAGTCTGCACCTACACCTAATCCAAATCCAGTAGCTCAGTCCGAACCAGCGAAGAAAGAAACCTATGCCAAAGATGTTCCCTCGGTATCGGCTAAGAAACTGATGGACGAGAACGGAATTTCTGACGTACAAGGTACAGGAAAAGATGGGCGAGTGCTTAAGCAAGATGTTATAGCTGCGATGGCTGGTGGATTTGCCACTGAAAACGCTAGCGGCTGGGGAGGAACAAGAGATATAAAAAGAGTAAAAATGAGTATGCTACGAAGAAAAGTAGCAGAAAGATTAGTTTCCGTAAAGAACGATACTGCCATGCTAACCACTTTTAACGAAGTGGATATGAAGCCAATCATGGATATCAGAAATAAATACAAGCTTAAGTTTAAAGAACAATTAGGAACGAGTCTTGGGTTTATGTCGTTTTTTACAAAAGCGGTAACCGAAGCGTTGAATCATTACCCCGCTGTAAACGGAATGATTGACGGGAAGGAAATGGTTCTTCACAACTATGCTGATATTGGGATTGCTGTTTCATCTCCAAAAGGATTGATGGTACCTATCGTAAGAAATGCCGAATCAATGAGTTTGGCAGAAATTGAAGCAGAAATTAAGCGACTAGCCATAAAGGCAAGAGACGGAAAAATTTCTATTGACGAAATGCAAGGAGGAACTTTCACGATTACCAATGGAGGAGTGTTTGGATCCATGCTTTCAACCCCAATTATAAATCCGCCTCAATCGGCAATTTTGGGAATGCACAATATCGTAGAAAGACCTGTAGTAGTAAATGGAGAAATAGTAATTCGACCAATTATGTACGTTGCTCTTTCTTATGATCACCGAATTATTGACGGAAAAGAATCAGTAGGATTTTTGGTAAAAGTGAAAGAAATGCTAGAAAATCCAGAGCGAATGCTTTTTGGAGCAAAAGATCCAGTGGAAGTTTTGCTAGGATTGTAAGAATAAATAAAATAAGTTCAAAGCACTTTCATCCCTTGCTGAAAGTGCTTTTTTTATGCCGTAAATTTTATCTGAATAGTAATAGTGTGTAAACAAGCAATATTTTTTTTCAAAAAAGTTTGACGAATCAATTTTTTATCTACATTTGGCAAAATTTTAATAAAAGTTGAACTTATTAAAGACTTTTGATTTTCTATTTGAACGAAGAAATAAGATAGAAAATGGGTTTTGGAAACTCGACAAAAGAATAAAGGATATTTCTTCGATTGCTGAAAAAGCAAGCTCTTTTGGGTTGTCCCCATACGCACTCCTTCCAGTGAGTGTGGTCATCCGTGTATAGATAGTACAAGTATTTTTTTACTCGTTCAAAACTCCAGTTTTGAGAGAAATTAATTGATAATTCATGTCTTATCACTTATTCTATATACAATGAATACAAAATATACCGACTTAATAGATCAAACATTTGACTTTCCTCAAGAGGAATTTTCAGTAACTAACAACCAATTGTCTTGGCACGGAATCAACCTTTCGGAGCTAATAAAAGAACATGGAACTCCCTTGAAATTTAGTTATCTTCCAAAGATTTCAGAGAATATTCAAAGAGCCAAAAGCTGGTTTTCTGATGCGTTTAAAGAACACAATTATCAAGCAAAGTACAACTACTGCTATTGCACCAAAAGTTCACATTTTTCTCACGTGCTGAATGAAGTGTTGAAAAACGAAACACACATAGAAACTTCTTCGGCCTTTGATATCAATATCGTAGAATCGCTCTTCGAAAAGGGTAAATTAACCAAAGATAATTTTATCATCTGTAACGGGTTCAAACGGGCTCAATATGTAGAGAATATAACCAGAATAATAAACAATGGATTCAAAAACTGTATCCCAATTATCGATAACTACGAAGAGCTTAAGTTATTGTCCGAAGGAGTGAATCGAACCATGAACGTAGGCATCCGAATTGCGAGTGAAGAAGAGCCAAAATTCGAGTTTTATACCTCGCGTTTGGGGATTGGCTACAAAAATATATTGAAGTATTACAAAAATGAAATTGAGCACAACGAGAAGGTAAACCTCAAAATGCTTCACTTTTTTATTAATACAGGAATAAGAGATAATGCGTATTACTGGAACGAATTGACAAAGTGCCTTAAAGTGTATGTAGACCTAAAAAAGATTTGCCCTACTTTGGATTCTTTGAATATTGGGGGAGGGTTTCCAATTAAAAATTCGTTGGGATTTGATTACGATTATGCTTACATGATTAGCGAAATTGTTCGTATTATCAAGGAAACTTGTGACGATGCTGAGGTAGAAGTGCCTAATTTATTTACAGAATTTGGTTCCTTTACAGTTGGGGAAAGTGCAGGAGTTATTTATGAAGTATTGTACCAAAAACAACAGAATGACCGTGAGAAGTGGAACTTAATTAATTCCTCGTTTATGACGACTCTTCCGGATTCTTGGTCAATTAGCAAACGTTTTATTATGCTGCCGATAAACCGTTGGAATGACGAATACGAGAGAGTGCTATTGGGAGGGCTTACCTGCGACAGTGACGACTATTACAATTCTGAGCAACATGTAAATGCCATCTACTTACCCAAATATCACAAAGACAAACCGCTCTACATAGGTTTTTTTAATACAGGAGCCTACCAAGAAACTGTGGGTGGATATGGAGGACTGCAACATTGTCTCATTCCTCACCCAAAACACCTAATCATTCAAAAAAATGAAGATGGAGAATTGGAGACATCCGTGTTTAACGAGCAACAAACCCAAGAACAGTTTTTAGCTATTTTGGGATATAAATAAGCTAATGAGCTCATCCAACAAAATCAAGAGGAATATCTCCATAAATTACAATTCGGGGCTAGCGTATTTTCGCTACCCAGTTACTAAATAAAAGAACACTATTTAATACCAAAAAATGAAACAAACATATGCAGGAATTCCAAAGGAATTTGCAACCATAGAAAAAGCGAATATCGTACTTTCAACAGTACCTTATGATGGGACTAGCACTTGGCAAAAAGGCGCAGATAAAGGTCCTCAGGCATTTTTAGATGCTTCTGAGAATATGGAGCTGTATGACATCGAAACTGATTCTGAAGTATACAAGCAGGGAATATTTATGCCCGATGTTATTACTGAAAATTCATCGCCAGAGGCCATGACAGAAGCCGTGTACAGACTAACGAAAGAATACATTTTAAAAGATAAATTTGTGACTACGTTTGGAGGTGAACACTCCATTTCTATCGGAGCGATAAGAGCACATAATGAAGTATTTCATAATTTAACGGTATTGCAAATTGATGCACATGCCGATTTGAGAAAGGAATATGAAGGTTCTAGTTGTAACCATGCGTGCGCTCTTTACGAAGCAAACGAAACCACCAACTTGATTCAGGTGGGAATAAGAAGCATGGATGCTTCCGAAAAGCGTGTGATGAATCTAGACAATGTGTTTTTTGCTCACGAAATGGCACAGGATGAATTTTGGATGGATGCAGCCATAGAATTAATGACAGATAATGTGTATATAACCATTGATTTGGATGGATTCGACCCTTCTATTTGTCCCGGAACAGGAACTCCAGAACCAGGAGGATTAATGTGGTATGAATCATTAGAATTCTTCAAAAAAGTATTTGAACAAAAAAATGTTGTGGGATTTGATATCGTAGAACTTTGCCCAAACGAAACGGAGAAGTCATCGGATTTTTTGGCCGCAAAACTTTACTATAAATTACTCACTTATAAATTTGAATTAGGGAATTCTGGTGAGAATATAGAAGAAACTTCCTCCACAACATTTGTCCCAATCGGAAAAAACAAAAAGTTTAATAACCAAGACTAATTAGTTGTCTTACCCAAGCAATGCTAGAAAATATAGAAAATATCGAGCTCCAATATCTTACATTGGACGACTACAAAGAACTAAATTTTCAAATGTCAAATGATTTTCATCCTACCAAAGTAATGAAAGGGTACTTAGAAGGTGATGAGAACTCAGGCGAGTTTGCAGTATTGTTGGAGTGGGACAATATTTATTACACCAAACAGTCAAAAACTTAAAAGATAGAAGAAAAGATATTTTTGATTTGAGAAAAATCAAGTCAAAGAATTAGTGTACAACAACAAATAATAGTAGAATGACAATTACAAATTTTATAGAAAACCACTTTTTACATTTCAACTCTGCAGCCTTGGTGGATGCTGCCAAAGGATATGAAGCACAACTTGAACAAGGATCCAAAATGCTGGTTTCCTTGGCAGGAGCAATGAGCACTGCCGAAATTGGGAAAATTTTTGCCGAGATGATTCGGCAAGACAAAGTTCATATAGTATCGTGCACAGGAGCTAACCTCGAAGAAGATATAATGAATTTGGTGGCTCATACACATTACAAAAGGGTGCCCAATTACCGAGATTTAACACCCCAAGACGAATGGGATTTGTTGGAAAAAGGATTGAACAGGGTAACCGATACGTGTATTCCTGAAGAAGAGGCTTTTAGAAGGTTACAAAAACATGTTTTTAAACTTTGGAAAGAGGCCGAAGAGGCAGGAGAAAGATATTTTCCTCATGAATTTATGTACAAAATGTTGTTGTCTGGTGTGCTTGAAGAATACTACGAAATAGATATAAAAAATTCTTGGATGCACGCTGCGGCAGAAAAGAATCTTCCAATAGTAGTTCCTGGATGGGAAGACTCCACAATGGGGAATATTTTTGCCTCGTATGTAATGAAAGGAGAATTGAAGGCATCTACTATGAAATCAGGAATTGAGTACATGACTTTCTTGGCAGATTGGTACACAGATAATTCTCAAAATGGCATCGGATTTTTTCAAATCGGTGGAGGAATCGCAGGAGACTTTCCAATTTGTGTCGTACCCATGCTGTATCAAGACATGGAACGTACGGATACCCCTTTCTGGAGTTACTTTTGTCAGATATCCGATTCTACCACGAGTTACGGAAGTTACTCAGGTGCAGTACCTAACGAAAAAATTACTTGGGGAAAACTCGATATGAACACACCTAAATTTATTGTGGAGAGTGACGCCACAATTGTCGCGCCTCTTATTTTTGCCTATTTATTGAAACTTTAATGACTAAAAAATAGTTTTCAAATAGTTTTTTTTACTAATATTAACCAGGATTTAAAAACACCCAAAACAAACTTCTCTAAGTGATGAAAAGAGTAATTGTAGATTACATTAAAATACCCGAAGATATTCTTCAGAAATTGGTAGAAAAATATCCGAATGGGTACAACAACAGAGATATTATTACTTTTACCAATGCCAAAGGTGAAAGAGTAGAGGCTGTTGAATTAAAAACAGAGGATACCTGCTATCTTGTAAAAGTGAGTCAGAAACTGGAAGATAGAATGGACGATTTTGAGTTTGAAGAAGACGAGGATGACGATGATTTGGATGCAGATTTTGCAGACGATATGTCAGAGGAGCTCAAGGATATGTCTGACGAGGATTAAGTTTCTTAATTTGTTTTGTAATTTAGGGCAAAACTCGCAGCATGAAACCTCAAAATTTAGCCAGTGGTGATTCAGTCATTGTTCTTTCACCATCTGGAAAAGTAGAAGAAGAAAAAATTCGAAAATCAGTTCAATTTCTGACTGAATGGGGATTGAACGTAAGCTTTGGTTCTCATATATTTGACTCTCACCATAAAATGGCGAGTACAGATCAAAATCGAAAGGAAGATTTACAATCAGCTCTCGATGATCCCACCATAAAAGCAATTTTTTGTGCAAGAGGAGGTTACGGGCTTGTTCGAATAATTGACGAGATAGATTTTACCAAGTTTTTAAAGAATCCCAAATGGATCATTGGGTTTAGCGATGTTACTGTGCTTCACAATCAATTGAATAGGCTAGGTGTAGCCTCTATTCATGCTCCAATGCCAAACAGCTACATGTCTACTCCCGAGGTTGCTATGGAAAGCCTCAGAAAGGCACTTTTTGATTCAGAGTATCAATTAGAAACTACCTTCTCAGAAAAAGAAATTGTAGGCGGAAACTTGGCAATAATTTATAGTTTGTTAGGAACCAACTCCGATATCCAAACTAAGGGAAAAGTTCTCTTAATTGAGGACGTTGGAGAATATTCCTACAACATCGACCGAATGATGCATTCTTTGAAAAAAGCAGGTAAATTTAACGGGCTAGCTGGAATGATGGTGGGGCATTTTACTGGAGTAAAAGACGATGATTTTGGATATTCTATCCGCGAAATAATCAACCACACCGCCGCAGAGTTTGA
>Ga0233451_10001466_pt1 | contig 22527 bp, 25 predicted proteins | sample 011ome_29_FD_183052 | JGI IMG/M metagenome (GOLD analysis project Ga0233451, IMG submission 183052) | Coastal salt marsh microbial communities from the Groves Creek Marsh, Skidaway Island, Georgia - 011504CT (spades assembly) | ecosystem: Environmental > Aquatic > Marine > Intertidal zone >... | reverse complement strand
CAGAGCAAGGTGAAGAAGAGTTCTTCCACTCAAAAGTGATTGATAATTTGGAAGAATTTAAGCAAATCAGCGATGTGATTGTTGCCAATAGAATGGTGAATGAACTGCAAGATGTTCAAGACAAGGTTTATACACGCGACTTATTTGGTAAAGATTAAGTTTTTTAAAGGTAGTTTTATGATACAAAAACATGATTAACATTATTTTATGCGGTGGTTCCGGAACACGCCTTTGGCCTTTGAGCCGTACGATGCTGCCAAAGCAATTTGTGCGTTTATTTGAGGGTAAATCGCTGTTTCAAGATACCGTATTGCGTAATGCGCCTTTATGCGCTCAATCGATGATTGTGTCTAACCGTGAGCAATATTTCTTGGCGGTAGATCAGTTAGACCAAATTGGTTCTCGTTCTAATCAATTCTTATTAGAACCGGTTGGTCGAAACACCGCACCAGCCATTGCCTTGGCCTGCATGGCAATTAAAGAGACAGGCCATGCGGATGATATTGTCTTTGTTACCACCTCAGACCATTTAGTGAAAGACCAAGCCGCTTATGAAAAAGCGGTGTTAGAAGCGAAGGCCATTGCTGAACAAGATTATTTAGTCACCTTTGGTATTAAACCGACTTACCCTGAAACCGGGTTTGGCTATATTGAATCTAACGGTAATGATGTGCTGTCTTTTAAAGAAAAGCCAGATGCTGAAACGGCGCAATCTTATATTGAGCAAGGTAACTACTTCTGGAACTCGGGGATGTTTTGTTTTAAAGCCGGTGTGTTTTTAAATGAACTGCAAAGCCATGCGCCAGATATGTACCAGGCCTGCTTAGATGCGATGCCAACCAATACCAATGATGATGAAATCAATATTGAATTAGACGCCATGCAAGCGATTCCAGAAGACAGCATTGATTATGCGGTGATGGAACAATCCAACAAGGTGAAAGTCGTGCCTTGTGACATGGGCTGGAGTGATTTAGGTAGCTTTGATGCGTTGTATGAGGAAGTAAAACAACCCAATCAAGAGAATGCGATTTTACCGAGATTGGATGATTCCCCAGAACCGATTTGCATTGATGCACATAACAACTTGGTGGTGAGCCGTGAACGCCAAATTGCCTTAATTGATGTGGATGATTTGTTGGTCGTCGATACCAGCGATGCGATTTTAATCTCTAAAAAAGGCAGTTCGCAAAAAGTCAAAAACGTTGTCGCTCAAATTAAAAAGACCAAGCCAGAGATGACTGAAATTCATCGCCTAGCCCATCGACCTTGGGGCACTTATGAAGTGTTGGTGGATACGGAGGGTTATAAGGTAAAGCGCATTATGGTCAAACCAGGTGGGCGTTTAAGTTTACAAAAACACTTCCACCGCAACGAACATTGGATTGTGGTTTCGGGCACAGCCACGGTCACGGTTGATGAAGAAACTAAACTGGTTAGACCCAATGAATCCACCTATATCAAAATGGGGCAAGTTCATCGTTTAGAAAACGACGGCAAAATTGATTTAGCGATGGTAGAAGTGCAAGTCGGGGAATATACCGGTGAAGACGACATTGTGCGTTTAGAAGATATGTATAGTAGAAGTTAAATGAAGATACAAACAACAGAAAATAAAACCGTTGTAGGTTTAAAAGACGAGTCTATTTTAGATTCTGCACTCAAAGAAAATTTGGTCTTTGAATACAGTTGTAAAAATGGGCAATGCGGAGTTTGTAAAATTACCTTGCTAGAGGGGACTGTTGTTGAATTGAAGTCGCAAATTGCGCTTACCAAAGAACAAAAGCAAGACAATCAAATCCTAACTTGCTGTTGTGCACCCCAAACCGATATTTTGATTGACGCGGAAGATTTAAGCGTGTTGCACGGTATAGAAGTCAAAACGCTACCTGCAAGAATTAATACCCTCAAAAAACATACTGCTGACGTTATTGAAGTGACGCTAAGGCTCCCGCCAACCGCTCAATTCAATTTTCTCGAAGGGCAGTACCTCGATGTACTTCAAAACAATCTACGTAGAAGTTATTCAATCGCCTCAATCTCCAGTGAAAATCACATCACTTTGCTGGTAAAGCGCTTTGAAAATGGCAAAATGAGCGACTACTGGTTTAATCAAGCCAAAGAAAACGATTTGTTACGAATCGAAGGCCCGAAAGGCACTTTCTTTTTAAGAGATAATTCAAAACCACTTTTATTCTTAGCCACCGGCACGGGTATCGCGCCTATAATGTCGATTTTAAACAACCTAGAGCACAAAGCAAATTATCAACAGCAACAACCAATCGCAGTTTACTGGGGAAATCGTTACCCTGAAGAATTTGTGGGGCAGCCGGATTTTAAAAAAATCAACGTTGAGTTTATCAAGGTTTGTTCAAAACCAACCCAGGATTGGACAGGAGAAAAAGGATACGTGCAAAACGTTGCCATCCAAAAACAACTAGGCCTGGTGGATTGCGCAGTTTATGCCTGCGGCTCAAATGCCATGATTCAATCTGCTAAACAGTTGTTTACAGATGCTGGTCTGCCAGAAAATAAATTTTATTCAGATGCCTTTTTGCCAAGTTTTTAAAGAGAATAGAAATAGGAAATATAACAATGAAAGCAGTGATACTTGCCGGCGGACTCGGCACAAGATTAAGTGAAGAAACATCAACACGCCCTAAACCCATGGTTGAAATCGGTGGTAAACCGATTCTTTGGCATATTATGAAAATGTATTCTTCACATGGTATTCACGACTTTGTGATTTGTTGTGGCTACAAGGGTTATGTGATTAAAGAGTACTTTGCTAACTACTTTTTGCACCAGTCAGATGTCACGTTTTGTATGAAAGAAAATCGTATGGATGTGCACGAAAAGCGAGCTGAACCTTGGACGGTGACATTAGTGGATACAGGCGATGAATCTATGACCGGCGGGCGTTTAGGTAGGGTCGCTGAGTATATCAAAGACGAAGAAGCTTTTTGTTTTACCTATGGTGATGGTGTGGGTGATATCGACATTGCTAAAACCCTAGAGTTTCATAAGCAGCACGGCAAACAAGCGACATTAACTGCAACCTTTCCACCGGGACGTTTTGGAGCTTTGGACATTAAAAACGGTAAGGTCAATAACTTTAAAGAAAAACCTAAAGGTGATGGTGCAATGATTAACGGCGGCTTTTTTGTCCTGTCGCCCAAAGTATTAGAGCGAATTACCGGAGACGATTGTATTTGGGAGCAACAACCCTTAATGCGACTTGCAGAAGACGGTGAATTAATGGCCTATGAGCATCAAGCTTTTTGGCAGCCGATGGATACTTTGCGTGATAAAAACCACCTTGAAGAACTCTGGCAGTCTGGAAAAGCACCTTGGAAAAGTTGGGAATAAATGATGGTTGATGCAAGTTTTTGGCAAGGTAAACGTGTGTATCTAACCGGTCATACCGGCTTTAAAGGCAGCTGGTTATCCCTTTGGTTGCAAGAAATGGGTGCTATCGTTAAAGGTTATGCACTCACTCCTCCAACCACTCCCAGTCTGTTTGAAGAGGCAAGGGTTGCAGAAAAGATAGAATCCCAAATTGGCGATATTAGAGATTTTGAAACTTTAAAATCCAGTATGGTTGGCTTTAACCCCGATATCTTGATTCACATGGCTGCTCAACCTTTGGTGCGTTTGTCTTACAAAGAACCTTTAGAAACCTATGATACGAATGTCATGGGGACTGCTAAAGTGCTTGAAGCGGCAAGAAGTTGTTCAAACCTAAAATCTATAGTGAGTGTCACCACTGATAAGTGCTATGAAAACAAAGAATGGGTTTGGGGTTATCGTGAAGACGAACCTATGGGCGGTTATGATCCTTATTCTAGTTCAAAAGGCTGTTCAGAACTGGTTACCTCAGCCTATCGACTTTCATTTATGCAAGAACAAGGGATTGGCTTGGCATCAGCCAGAGCCGGTAATGTCATAGGTGGCGGTGATTGGGCAGACGATCGTCTTATTCCTGATATTTTACGGGCTTTTGAAAAAAAACAGCCAGTGGTGATTCGTAATCCAACATCAACACGCCCATGGCAACATGTATTAGAACCGCTTTCGGGCTATTTGGTTTTAGCACAGAAATTATATGAAACCCCAGAAGGCTATGCAGAAGGTTGGAATTTTGGACCTTATGAAGATGATGCAAAACCGGTGGATTGGATTTTAAACCATATGGTCGCCAACTGGCCGGGTGCCCGTTGGGAATTGGATAAAAACGCCCAGCCGCACGAGGCGGGTTATTTAAAGTTGGATGTTTCCAAAGCAAAAGCAAGACTACATTGGCATCCTACTTGGCGTTTAGAGCACACGCTGGCCAAAATCATCAAATGGCACCAAGCTTGGTTGAATAAAGAAGATATTCAAAAAGTTTGCTTGCAAGAAATTAATGAATTTATGAGAGAACGTAATCAATGAAAACAACAGACTCAATTAGAAAAGAAATAGCTAACCTAGTTGCAGAATACGCAGAACTTCAATATGCAGAAAAGCCTTTTGAAGCTGGCAAAACAGTAGTTCCACCATCCGGAAAAGTGATTGGTGAAACAGAGCTTCAATATATGGTTGAAGCCTCATTAGACGGTTGGTTAACAACTGGACGTTTTAATGATCAATTTGAAAAGGAGTTAGCCGAGTTTATTGGTATTAAACACCTAATTACAGTTAACTCAGGATCTTCAGCAAACCTGGTTGCATTTAGCACCCTAACCTCGTCAAAATTAGGCCCTAGAGCCATTCAAAAAGGGGATGAGGTCATTGGTGTTGCAGCGGGTTTCCCTACCACCGTAAACCCTATTGTGCAGTTTGGTGCAGTACCAGTGTTTGTTGATGTCGATGCAAAAACCCATAATATTGATGCTGATTTAATTGAAGCCGCGATTACGCCTAAAACAAAAGCGATTATGCTTGCACATACATTAGGTAACCCGTTTAACCTTGGTAAAGTTAAAGCGATTTGTGAGAAACACCATTTATGGTTAATAGAAGACTGCTGCGACGCATTAGGTGCAGAGTTTGATGGTAAAAAAGTTGGTACATGGGGGGATATTGCAACGCTAAGTTTTTACCCTGCTCATCATATGACAATGGGTGAAGGGGGGGCAGTTTTTACTAATGATGCCAAACTTGCTTCTATTGCCGAATCTTTCAGGGATTGGGGGCGTGATTGCTACTGTAAGCCAGGCTGTGATAATACCTGTGGCACTCGTTTTACAATGAAGCTGGGAGATTTACCAGAGGGTTATGATCACAAATACACTTATTCTCATTTGGGCTACAACCTTAAAATTACCGATATGCAAGCCGCTTGTGGTTTAGCACAGCTTAAACGCCTTCCAGAGTTCATTGAAAAGCGTAATGCTAATTTTGACTATCTAAAAAATCGCCTTTCGACCTTAACAGATTTTATTGAGTTAACGGAAGTAACAGAAAATTCAAAGCCTTCTTGGTTCGGATTTCCCCTCACGTTAAAAGAAACCGCCGGTGTTAGTCGTGTCGATTTAACCAAATACCTTGATCAGAATAAAATCGGTACGCGCTTATTATTTGCTGGCAATTTAATTCGACAGCCGTATTTTGAAGGGGTCGAATACCGTGTGGTTGGCGATTTAACCAATACAGACATAACCATGAACCAAACGCTTTGGTTAGGGATTTACCCAGGCTTGAGTAATGAACATTTGGATTATGTTGCTGAAAAACTAGAAGAATTTTTTGGTGTGAATTTCTAATGTCTAAACCAACGATTTTGTTGACAGGGGCAAATGGCTTTTTAGGAAGTCATTTGCTCGAAGCCTTGCTAAAGCAAAGCTATCAGGTAGTGGTGCTTAAACGCTCCACATCAAACCTATGGCGTATTCAGCATTTAACCGGCCTGTGTAAAAGCTATGATTTGGATAAGCAATCTATTGAACAGGCTTTTGAAGAACAACAGATTGATTATGTGATTCATACGGCTTGTCACTATGGTCGTAATAATGATTCGATGAGTAAGGTGGTTGAAAGTAATTTGATGTTTGGTTTAAAGGTATTTGAAGCAGGATTAAATAAAGGCGTTAAGACTTTTATAAATACAGATTCCTTTTTACCCAGAGAGTTAAATACCTATAGTCTCTCTAAAAAGCAGTTAGTTGATTGGTTAAAAAAGATGTCATCAAAGATTCAAGTCATTAATTTAAAACTTGAACATATGTATGGCCCGAAGGATGACCCAACTAAGTTTATGGCATGGTTGGTTTCACAGTTTGAACAAAATGTTGCTGAGATAAAACTAACTTCTGGTGTTCAAAAAAGGGACTTTATTTTTATTGATGATATTGTTAGTGCATTTATGACTGTTTTACAAAACCAAAATGTATTGCCTCAATTTAGTGAATTTGAAGTCGGTATTGGACAATCTATAGAAGTGAGGTTTTTTGTAGAAACTTTGAAAAAACAGTATGAAAAAGCCAATGGGAAATCAGATTCACAATTGAATTTTGGCGCTATTCCATATCGTGATGGTGAGGTTATGGAATTTAAAGTTAATAATGATTCATTAAAGAAACTTGGTTGGAAGCCTTCTACACATCTAAATCAAGGTCTAGAGACAACTCTAAAAGGATAAAGATGAAATATTTAATTACAGGTGGTTGTGGTTTTTTAGGTTCTAACATAGCTAGTGAAATTTTAAGATTAGGTCACGATCTGGTGATTTTTGATAGTCTGTATCGTTTTGGTAGTTATCAAAACCTAGAATGGTTAAAAACCCAAGGTGAGTTTGAATTTATTCATGGCGATATTCGCAATAGCAACGATGTTGAAAGAACCATCAAACAACACAAACCCGATGTGATTTATCATCTAGCCGGACAAGTGGCAATGACAACCTCAATTGCCGACCCAAGAATGGACTTTGAAGTCAACGTTGGTGGTAGTTTTAACTTGCTTAATGCCGTGCGGTTGTATTCACCAGAAAGCACCATTATTTATTCATCGACAAACAAGGTCTATGGTGATTTAGAACAATTTAAATACCGTGAAACTGAAACACGTTATGAATGTATTGATAAACCCAATGGTTTTGATGAAAGTGTCAATTTAGATTTTCATTCTCCGTATGGAACATCCAAAGGCAGCGCTGATCAATACATGCTCGACTTTGCACGTATTTACGGTCTAAAAACCGCTGTTTTTCGCCATTCTTCGATGTTTGGTGGGCGCCAATTCGCCACCTTTGATCAAGGCTGGTTAGGCTGGTTTACCCAAAAGGCCATTGAAATAAAAAATGGTACTGCGAAGGAACCCTTTACCATTTCCGGTAATGGCAAACAGGTACGTGACCTGCTTTATGCAAGTGATTGCGTCGCACTTTATCTTCAAGCTGCCGACAATATCGAAACCATCAAAGGCCAAGCATTTAATATCGGTGGAGGCATTGAAAACTCGTCCTCTCTATTGGAACTATTCCAATTCTTAGAGCAAGAGTTAGACATTAACATGACCTTTAAACAGCTACCACCAAGAGAGAGCGATCAGCGAGTGTTTGTAGCGGATATAGCTAAGGCACAAAAGCTGATTCACTGGACACCAAAAATCAGTAAAGCTGAAGGTGTTCGTAAAATGATTGAATGGGTTTCTGTAAATTGACCTTATCAAAAGCAAGAAACCACAACTATCTAAAGCAAGTAAAAGGTTCAGTGTTATTTAAAGTCGGAGCAATTAGCGCAACTTTTTTAGCTATGCCGATCATGATTAAATACCTTGGAGTGGAACAGTTTGGTATTTGGGCAACAATGCTAACACTGATTACATGGGTCATGTTGTTTGATTTAGGTATTGGCAATGGATTAAAAAACAAAGTATCAGAGAGTCTTGCACAAGAAAATCCGGAACAAGCAGCGGGATATATATCAACAGCTTATGGTCTAGTTGCCATTATTTCATTTGGATTATTTACTTTGTTTTTGTTAGCTAGTATCTGGTTACCTTGGCATACCATATTTAATACCCAATCCATTTCAGAAGATGATTTAAAAAATGCAGTGATTACTCTGAGTTTTTTTATTTTTTTTAACTTTTGGGTAAGCCTAGTAAACCAAATATATCACGGTCTGCAAAAATCATCTGTTGTGGTGTTAGGACAATTTGTTTCAAACACAGTTGCACTTGTATTTGTTTTTTTACTCTACCAATTTGCAGAGTCATCCATGTTATTTATGGTATGGGCTTATGGTGTCGCTATTGTGTTGGCTAATATTGCGCTAACATTGTTTGTATTTAAAACACATCGCAAGTTAATTCCTACTATCCGAGGATTTGATAGCAATAAGATTAGCCCATTGCTTTCTTTAGGTATTAAATTTTTTATTATCCAGTTAGCCGTACTGGTTATTTTTATGACCGATAAGATTTTAATTACACAGTTACTAGGCCCCGAGCATGTAACACCTTATGAAGTCTTGTTTAAGCTTTTCAGTGTCTTTACAGTTATTCACAGTTTGTTACTTGCTCCTTTATGGCCGGCATATTCTGATGCTTATCAAAGAGGCGATTTAGATTGGATAAGGACTAATATCAAGCAACAAATTAAAATTGCAATAGTGTTATTTGTCGGTGCATTTGTATTGGCGGTGCTTGGTCCAATAATTGTGAAATTCTGGATTGGCGATCAGGTGGTAGTGTCGAATACACTTTATTATTTATTTGCATTATTCATTGCTTTTTCGATATGGAGCAACGTATTTGCTTACTTTGTAAACGCTACAAATCAACTTGGCGTTCAGCTTTATACATCAATCATAGCCGCAGCTGTAAATATTCCATTGTCGATATTTTTTGTGACGAAGTTAGGTTTGCATCTGGAAGGGATTATAATAGCAACAATCTTGAGCTTATCAATTTTTGCTCTGTTTGGTCCGATTCAAGTGTTTAGAATGATAAAAGTGAGTAAATAATGACTGAATTGGTTTCAATCCTTATCCCTGTATACAACCGCGAATCAATTATTGCTGAAACGATTCAATCGGCATTGGATCAAACCCATAAAAATATTGAAGTAGTAATTGTTGATAATGCGAGTACCGACAATTCCTGGCAGGTGATCCAGAACTACGCTAAACAGGATTCACGAATCAAAGCATTTAAAAATGAATCCAACCTTGGACCAGTTCGCAACTGGTTACGTTGTGTTGATGAAGCAACTGGTGAATATGGTAAAATTTTGTGGTCGGATGATTTAATTTCGGTTGATTTTGTTGAAAAAACCCTTCCATTGTTTAATAGCGATGTGGGTTTTGTGTATTCTGGTGCTAATATTTTTACTGGAGCAAATCCTTTAGAAGCCAAAACCAGTTATTTGTTACCTAAAACTGGTCGTTACCCATGCTCAATGTATATTGAAAAATCAATATTTGGAAATGGTATGCCAGTTTCACCTGGCTGTGCCATCTTTAGGATGAGTGACATAAGGAAAAACCTCTGGCTTCAGATCCCAAATAAGGTAAACAGCGACTTTTCAATGCATGCAATAGGAAATGATCTTTTGTTATTTTTATTAACGGCTAAAGATTATAAATATTTTGGACATATCGCTGAGCCATTATCTTTCTTTAGAGCGCATGATGGCTCAATCAGTGTTTCTTCTAACAGTGGAAAATTACCTTTGCACTATGCCATGGCAAGAGCTTATTTTGTAGAAAATTTTTCTACTAGATTAAAGTCTTGTTTTGCATCATATATCAAGCTTTTGCTATGGCGATATAAGGACTCTAATGCCTATGGCCTTAATCGAGTTAATAATTTTTTTCAAAATGAAGTCAATGTAAGTAAAATTTGCCTTTTAAAAGAGTTGATCATTAAGTTGATAAAATTACCAATCCGTGTATTGAAGAAAATGTTTAATTAAGTATCACCTCGGCTAAATGCCATTTTACTTTATCAAAAAATGTTGGAAAAGTAACCATGCCTAGCAAAATAGTGAATTTAAATAATGCTCAGCAGTTTTCTCAAGCTTTCCTGAGTAAGTTTTTAGAAAACGGTTTTTGTGCTTTGCCCAAGCGTGAACTCGATATCTATTTGCTTCATTTGATGCTAGAAGATGGATGATTTAAAAAAGAAAAGAATGCTATCGATTTCCATGAAATATCGTTAGCTTTAGAGATGACTGAAACTAAAGTGCGTAATTTGGTTTATGAAGTGGAGCTGAAATATCAAACACAGCCTGATTTTGATGAGGCTTTGATTAATTTAATAAAAAAAGGTCTGTTTGAGGTTGATGCGTCACGACGTGCAATTAAGTTCGCAATTCAAAGCCCGCTACTTAAACAAGCTTTTGAGTATCAAGTTCGTCAGCTAGGCGGTGTCAGTGACGGTAGTTTTGCAAAGCACCTAGTGACGATTAAAGAAGTTACCTTCGCTAAGTTATTAGATAAGCTTTATCACAAGAAAGTTAATGATTCGGAATTACAAAAGCTATTTACTGAACTTAAAAGTCAAAATATTTGAGTTCTGAAAAAGGGAGAGGTCTTTTATGAAAAAAACCAAAGAGAGTGTTGTTGTGAATGAAAATTTAATTTTTTTAGATTTTGACGGTGTGTTATTCGATACTGTAAGAGAAGCTTATGCTATGGCAACTTTAGCATCCAAAAAATATTGTACTTTAGAGGAAATAGATTATAACACTAATCATTATAAAAATTTTAGAAGTTTAAGGTACTTAGTGTCCCCAGCATGGAATTATAAGTATCTGCTTGAGTCTCTTGAAAATGCTAGCGATATCATAGAAATAAAAAATAGTTTTTTGGAAAAAATAAAAACTTCTTCACAAAGTGACTATATTAAATTCGAAGAGACTTTTTTTAACATCCGTAGAAAAATTAGAAAAGAAAACTTTCTTGAATGGATGCACTTAAATATACCATTTCCATTTTTAGGTAAAATAACAAAATTAATTCATGATAATAAAGATAAGATCTATATAGTAACAACGAAAGACAAAGAAACAGTATTAAAACTATTAGATATGGAAAATATTTTTTTTGATAAAAACCATGTATTTGATAATACTGATTATGCAAAATATGGTAACAAAAAAGATATAATTAAGAGTATAGTTAAAGATCAAGTAGATAGAAAATATGTTTTTATTGATGACTCATATAAGCATATAAATGATTGCTTAGGAATAAATAATTTAAAATGTTTTCAGCCAGAATGGGGTTATGTCGGGGAAGATGCTGTAACATCAAATAGTAAAGAAATAATTTTTTATTTAAATAAATTATTAGAAGAGTAAGTTATGTATAGTATTGAAAATGCAATGTATTCTCAGCTTTGTAAGCTGAGAGACGAATATGGTCTACAGGGTATTAAAGCTGAATTTGAAGCAGAAGGTTCTTCTTTTAGGGATTTAATGAGACTAAGAAGGCTTACATACAAAGCTGGTGTTAAACTTTACGTTAAAATTGGTGGTGTAGAAGCGATAAGAGACATAAAAGATAGCTTGGAAATAGGTGTTGATGGAATCATAGCACCAATGGTAGAAAGTGCATTTGGAGCAAAGAAATTTCATGATAGCATTGAAAGAATATATGGTGATCATTATGTTCACACAACATTAAACATTGAAACAAAGTTAGCATTAGATAATATTGATGATATATTAAACTATGCAAATGAAAAATTTGACAATGTAACAATTGGAAGATCAGATCTTGCATCTTCATATTTTGACCCAAGTATTACACCAGATTCTGATTTTATATTTACCGAAATTGAAAAGGTTGGTACTAAAGTGCTAAGTAGTAAATTGACCTTTACTGTTGGTGGTAGTATATCATCAAGAACTATTGAAAAAATCAATACTGAATATCAAGACATTTGCAATAAAATTGAAAAGCTAGAAACAAGAAAGGTCATGCTTCCAACTAAAAATTTTCTTAATTCTAGTGAATCTATTACCGAAGCACTGAAGTTTGAAGAGTTGTATATACTGTCAAAAAAAGAATTTAGTGATATGCATATTAGTTCAGAGATAACTAGACTAACAGAAATAAATAGGAGAAAATAATGGACTTATCAGTTGTTATTCCAGCACAAGAAACAAACAAATATGATGAACTAGGTGATTTAGCTAAGTTTGGTGATACTACTTTACTTGAATGGAAAATTACACAATTTAAAGAATTTGTAGATAAAACAAATATATACATTGCATCAGATAGTGAAACTATAAAAAATATTGCTTCAGCAGAAGAAGTTAACTATATTGAAAGAGGAAGTTTTGAAACTTATGGTGATTTAGTAACTGATATAATAGTACAAGTTCCTTCTGAAGTGATTTTATGGGCAAGTGTTACATCTCCTTTTATAAGCCCTAATGATTATAAATCTATGTTAAGTAAGTTCAAATCACTAGAAAAATGTGACTCTTTAGTTTCTAGTTTAGAAAAATATGAATACGCTTATTATAATAATGAGAAATTAAATTTCACAATGAATATGGTTCCTAGAAATGAACTAATCCCAATTAAACTCTTAAGTAATGGATGCTATATAGTAAAAAAAGATAAAATTTTAAAAAACAATGCAATTTACGGGGACAATCCATATTTATATAATCTAGATTATTTATCGGCATTAGAAATTAAAGATTTTCATACATATGAAATGTCCAAAGAATTAATTACAATATATTTCAAAAGGTTGTTAAATGTATAAAAACAAGAAAGTTACAGCTGTAGTTCCGACAAGAAAAAGTTCTCAAAGGATTAAATCAAAAAATACAAGAGCATTTTCAGATACTAATCTACTCGAACTGAAGTTGAAGGTATTGAAAAAAGTAAAAAATATTGATAACATAATTGTTAATACTGATTGCCCAGAGTCTATTAAAATAGCAAAAGAATATGGTGTATCAATACATACGAGAGATGAGTATTATGCTAGTTCTAATGTTACAAATAATGTTCATTGGAGACACATTGCTGAAACTACTGATTCAGATATAATTTTATTAGCTCAAACGACTAGTCCATTAATAAAAATAAAAACATATGAAGATGCAATTGAAAATTTTTTGATGCCTGACAATAAATTTGATAGCATAAACTCAGTATCTATAGAGAAGAAATTTTTATGGAAAGATAATAAACCAATTAACTATCAATATTCTATGACACCTAAAAGTCAAGACTTACCAGATATATTTTCACTAAATTTCGCAATAACAATTATTAAAAAAGACGATATGCTGAACTATGAAAATGTTGTAGGACATAACCCTCATTTTGTTCCTTTAGATGATATTGAAGCTTTAGATGTAGATGACATGATACATTTTGAATTTGCTGAGTTTATGTATGAAAAACTTGGATTTAAGTGGTTTGAGAATGAAAAAACAGTTTGATTATTGGAATTTCAGATTTTCTTTAGATGATTTTTTTTATGAAGTAACTAATATATTATTAAAAATTGTATTTTTTTTCAATAACATATTAGGAAAAAATGAGTTTATGAAAAAAAATATTGAGTTGTATAATATTCATAATAATGAAAGAGTTTTTATATTAGGTAATGGCCCATCTATAAAACAGCAAAACTTAAAATTACTTAAAGATGAAATAGTATTCGCTGTTAATAGTGGATATAAACATATAGATTATGAATATATCCAACCTAAGTATCATGTTATAGTTGACCCAAAGTTAGCTATAGGAATATGGGATATTTCAATACTTGATGAAATACTACTTAAAAACCCTAAGGTTATATTTTTATTAAATTCTAAGTGGTATAGGTTAGATAAATTCCAACCGTACATTAAGGATCAAAGATTTAAAATTTATTGGCTGAATACAAGTCTTTTTTTCACATCATATTATAAGAAAAGGGAAATAAACCTTGTTAATATTACTTATGGTGGTGCTGTATTAGGAAAGTCAATATTCAGTGCTGTTTATACGGGGGCAAAAAATATTTATTTGCTTGGTGTAGAGAGTACTGGTTTTTGTAGTGAAGTCCTAAAAGAGGAAACTCATTTTTATGGAGTCAATAAAGAGAATAAGAATAAAGACATAGTGGTTATATATAAAGATTTTTATTTTAATTATATATATTTAAAAAACTTGTATCATTTTAGTCAGTATGCAAAAGATAAAAACTATTCAGTTATTAACTGTAGTGTTGGAGGAATATTAAATATGTTCGATCGACAAAAATATGAAGAAGTATTAAACTCTAAGGAATCTCTAAATGATTAATAAGAATGGTGTAGAAGTATAATGAGTGTAATGAAAAAAGACAATAATTTACCATTAATAAGTATTGTAATGGTTGTTTATAATGGTGAAAAATATATAGAAGAAGCTATACAGAGTGTAATTGAACAATCATACAAAAATATTGAATTTATAATTATTGATGGAAATTCAAATGATAATACGGTTGCTATTATTAATAGGTATGCTGAGAATATTGACTACTTTATAAGCGAGCCTGATAAGGGTCAATCAGATGCATTTAATAAAGCATTCAAAAAATGTAATGGTAAGCTTGTTACATGGTTAAATGCTGATGAGATATTAGTTCCAGGTTCAATTGCTAAAGTTGGAAAAAAACTACTTCATAATCCAAATATAGAATGGATTTCTGGTGACATGATTGTAATTAATAATCAAAAAAATGTTATTAAGTGTCGTTCAGGTGAATGGGGGGGTGGAATATCTGCTTTTTTTGGTAATCTCAATGTCTATGGTCCAAGTTCATTTTTTTCACTGGATATTTATAATGCAGTTGGAGGTATGAAAAAAGAATTACACTATACGATGGATACAGATTTATGGTGGAGATTTTACAACCATGGGGTTAAACTACACAGGCTTGGTTCATATGTATATATGTTCAGAATGCATGAAGACTCTAAGACATCAAGATACTTAATTACAAATGAAATCAATAAGGATCAAGTAAGAGAAAAGAAAATGATATGTGATAAATATTCAAAATGTAATAATATATTTTTTCATATAGCAGGATTATTTATTATAAACTTATTTAGATTTTTTTCTTTTAAATACTTAAAAAGTAGGATTTGTAGTATTTATTTTAAAGATAAACAAGTTGATCAATTACTAAACTATTTAAAAATAAACTAATTTATGCTTCAAGTTGCTTTAGTTTCAACAATATTACTGTCAATAGGTATTTTTCAGGTAGCTTTAACAAGAATTTTTGATTTAGCCCCATCTGCTGCTCCTGGTACTTTATTTAGTATTTCAATTATATTTTTACTTCTTAGAAAATATTCTAAGGATTTGTATAAAATAAAAAAAAGAACATTGTATATTATTATTTTTATTATTTTATACAGTATGCTACAGTTCTATTTAGTTGATTATTTCAACTTAAAAACTTATTTATCTTTTCCATTGTTTATATATTTATGCATTGTTACTTATATGATGTCAGTTTTTTTATCTAAAATTGATATAAAAAAGTTATATGCTTCAATTGATTTATCAGTCTATGTGATTATTTTTTTTGGCATATTAACTATTTTAAGTGAAGGTCGCTTTGGTATACCTTTTGGATACAACTATAGAGAAGTGTTTCCCTTTGCGGAGCCTAGTCATTATGCTTTATTTTCTGGACCTTTTTTTATATTATATTTCATCTCTTCTCCTAATATAATTCGAAGAATTTTTATATTAACAGTGACACTACTGTTTGCTATATATATACAAAGCTTAACTATGTTAATATTTAATATTCTTCTTTGGGGTCTTCTTATAAAGCCTTCAGTGAAAAATATTTTAATTTTACTTGCTATGTTATACTTTTTTTTAAGTGTTATTTTCAATATTGAATATTTTAATAAACGGATTAACTTGGACTCAGAAGAGAGTAACAATTTATCAACATTGGTATATCTACAAGGTTTTTATGATGCTAAATATTCACTAGTACATTCTAATGGACTTGGTTTAGGGTTTCAAATGATGGGTACTCAAGCTGAATCTGAAATAGGAGAGTTAATAAGAACCTTTTATAAAAATATACATGATGGAATTAATCGTGAAGATGGAGGTTTTTTAGCTGCAAAAATAGTTGCAGAATTTGGTATTTTTGGTATTGTTCTATTGTTTATGTATATTTATCTATTAATTAAGTCATATATTATTCTTCAAAAAAGGTCTACTATTGAAGACAAAGTGTTAGTCTTTTCATCTGGATTAATTTATTCATCATTTGTCTATTTTTTTATAAGAGGAATAGGATATTTTAGTCCTAGTATAATATTTTTTTTAGTTGGTTTTTTTTATATATTTCAGTATAGATACAAAAAAATTTAAAAGGATAAAAAATGAAAAATAAACTTAGTGTTTTACATATTACTGAAGATAATTCAGAAACAAATTATGGTATTACAACAGTTGTGAATGACTTAAATACTAAGTTGGTTAATGCTAAAGTTAACACTAATGTAATATCTCCTTATGTAAACTCTAATGATCAATATACTATTTATACGAAACCAACTTTACAAGTGAAACCTATATGGAAACATTCAGTTGAATTAAAAAAATATTTACTAAATAGTGAAAAAACTATTTCTCATATACATGGTGTCTGGATGTATCCTCAATATATAGCTTCAAAAATTGCTTTTGAAAAAAATATACCAAGTATTATTACTCCTCATGGTATGTTAGAACCTTGGCTTTGGGAAAATGGCACTTTGAAGAAAAAGATGTATTTTAATATGATGATTAAAAAGTATTTTTCTAATGCAAATGTATTACATGCAATAACCCCAAATGAAAAAGAAAATTTATATAAATTATTTGGACATCAAAATATAGAGGTCATACCTAACTCTATATCCTATAAAGAAGTTGACTCATATAATATTATTAAAAAGTCCCAAGAAAAATATATTTTATTTCTTGGAAGAATACATCCAAAAAAAGGAATTGATTTACTCATAAAAGCTTTTGCAGGATTAAGTGCAAAAAATGTAAAACTTAAAATTGCAGGTCCAATTAATCAATATAAAAATGAGCTAGATATTTTAATAAAAAGTTTAAATATTAAAAATAAAGTTGAATTTCTTGGGATAATTTCTGGTCAAGAAAAATATCAAGTATATAAAGATGCATGGGTATTTGTAGCTCCATCTTTTTCAGAAGTTGTTGGTATGGTGAATTTAGAAGCAGGTGTTTTAGAAACACCTGTTATTACAACATATCAGACAGGTCTATACAGTGAATGGAATAATAATGGTGGAATACTGATTAACCCAAATGTTAATGAACTTACTAAATCTTTAAAAATAGTTATTTCTTGGAGTGATGATGAGAGAAATGATAGAGGGAAAAAGCTAAAGCAATTTATAATAGATAACTATAGTTGGGAAAAAAATATTTATAAATGGATTGATTTATATAGTGGACTTGAAAATGCAAAAATTAAACAAATTTAAATTACCAAGCAACTTTAGAGGTCGTTCTTCTATAGTTGTCCAACTATGGTGGATGACAGATTTTTTTCTCTTTAAACTGTCTCCTCAATTTATGTATGCTTGGAGAAGGTTTTTACTTCGATTATTTGGTGCAAAAATAGGAAAAGAAGTTATTATCCGTCCATCCGTTACCATAACATACCCTTGGAAAGTGAGCATAGGAGATTATAGCTGGATAGGTGATAATACAGAACTTTATAGTCTTGGCGAGATAGAAATAGGCTCTAATGTTGTTATATCCCAAAAGTCATATCTCTGTGCAGCATCTCATGATTATGATAAAGAGGATTTCCCTATATGGTCAAAGAAAATAACCATAGAAGACGAATGTTGGCTTGCCACAGATGTTTATGTAGCACCTGGTATCACTATTGGAAAAGACACTGTTGTAGGAGCTAGAAGTAGTGTTTTCAAAGATTTACCAGCTGGAAAAGTATGTGTTGGAACTCCTGCTAAAGTGATAAAGGATCGCATAGTTGAGAAATAATATCACACTAATAGGCATCAATTTTTATCCAGAAGACAGTGCTATAGGTTTATATAGCACTCAGATGGCTGAGTATCTTGCTAAATCAAATCATTTAGAAGTTATAACTGGATTTCCCTATTATCCTGAATGGCAGATTCGTGAAGATTACATACAGAAGAAAACTTATTTAACAGAAAAAAAAGAAAATATCACGATTTATCGTTACAAGCAGTATGTTCCTAAAAATCCTAGCTTTAGAAATCGAATACTGCATCTTTTGGATTTTACTATTGGTAGTGTGAGAAATGTTTTTAAAGTAAAAACATGTGACTTGGTTATATGTGTAGTTCCTTTTACAAGTTCTATCGCTCTTGGACTATTATTGGCAAAGCTCCGTGGTGCAAAAGTTTGGGTTCACATACAAGACTTTGAGTTTGATGCAGCTATAGAATCTGGACTAGCTGGAGAAAAAGGTGGAGTTAAATCTAAACTCTTTGGAGGCTTGTTTTGGTTAGAGAAAAAACTTTTAGATAAAGCAGATATTGTTAGTACTATTAGTTATGGTATGTTAAGTAAACTAGAGACAAAAACAAATACAGAAAATTATTTTTTTCCAAATTGGGTTGATGAAGATTTTATAAATCCCGCTGTGGCAAAACAACATAAACTTATGAAATCAAATAAGTTTAAAGTTCTCTATAGTGGAAATATTGGTGCAAAGCAAGATTGGGAATTTTTTATAAAAGTCGTTGAGCATTTTAAACAAAATGAAAATATAGAATTTATAGTAGTAGGCGCTGGTGCTAAAAAAGATTGGTTAGTGGATGCTACAAAAGAGTTTTATAATGTTTTACATTATATACCTGTTGAGTATGCAACACTTCCAGATCTTTTATGTAGTGCAGACCTACATATACTATTTCAAAAAAATGATGTTGTAGATACTGTTATGCCATCTAAGCTCCTTGGTATGATGGCAAGTGCAGTACCGTCGGTTGTGACTGGAAGTTTAGAGTCAGAAGTAGCTAAGGCTTTTGAAAAATCTTGTGGGGGTTGTTTTTATGATTCTGAAGATTTCAACACTGTTTTACATTCAATAGAAGAACTTGTCAACAATACTGAAAAATCTGAAAGTATGGGTAAAAATGCTCGTGCTTATATAGTTGAAAATTTTACTTCTAGTAAGGTGTTAGTGAATTTTGAACAAAAAGTTCAGAAAATAATAGCGACTAAGGAAAGAGACTTTTAAACTGTATCACTATGTTGTTATGATAATATTCTCAAAATTTTAGGTTTTTATAGTGACAAATAATATAGCTCGTTTAGTTTTAGTAATCTTTGATACTCTATCTGTTTACATTAGTATAGTTATAGCTTACTACATGACTCAATGGTTCGGTGCTCCTTATGAGTTCACTCCCATAGGTGAAGTCGTTCGCTATACAGAAAAACTTGTAGTCTGTATACTTGTTGTTACTAGTTTTTTTGGGCTTAGAGTTTATAAGTATCGTCACGACTTCTGGGAAGAGACTTACCTGGTCATCAAAGCTCTTGTCTTATCTCTAGTTATGTTACTTGCAGTTATAGCTCTTAACAAGAGCATGGATGACTACTCTCGGACAGTCGTGATGCTCTCTTTTATTATTATGGGCTTTTTGATTCCTGTAGTTAAGTTTACACTCAAGAAAAAGTTAAATCTGTTTGGACTATGGAGTAAAAAGGCTTTTATTGTATCTGGTGACTCTTCAGTAGTAAGTGAAATATTTGGTAACAAGTACTTAGGTTATGTTGGAAGTTCTCAAGTTGACTCTGATGTTGTCTTTATGGATACTGTGGGAAGCACTAAAGAAGAGATAGAAGAGAGACTTTCATCTTTCATGCATCAGAAAAAAGAGATCATCTTCATTCCTCTGTTAAATAGCTTCAACTTCTCAAACGCAGGAATCATAGAAGTCTTTAACTCTCGTACAAACATGGTAGTTCTTGAAAACTCTCTGTTAAAAAGAAGAAATATTTTGACTAAAAAAGTGACTGAGTTTTTGATGTCACTTTTGCTTATACCTCTTCTTGTCCCAATTTTTGCTCTTATCATTTTCTTGATGAAGAAAGAGGAACCTAATGGAAGTATATTTTTCACACAAGAGCGTATGGGGAAAGATGGTGAAATCTTTGTCTGCTATAAGTTTCGTTCTATGCGAGAAGATGGAGATGCATTGCTTGAGGAGTATCTTAAAGAACATCCAGAGGAAGTAGAAAACTATAGCGTTTATCACAAGTATGAAAACGATCCTCGCATCACTAAAATAGGAGATCTACTTCGTCGCACATCCTTAGATGAACTTCCTCAAATTATAAATGTCATAAAAGGGGAAATGTCACTCATAGGTGCAAGACCATATATGCTAAATGAAAAAGAGAAAATAGGCTCTAAGATAGATATGGTTTTGGCTGTAAAACCTGGCATATCTGGATTGTGGCAAGTAAGTGGTAGAAGTGATGTAGACTTTCACTCGAGAGTAGATATGGATGTCTACTACACAAGAAACTGGAATCTATGGCTAGATGTGGTTATACTTTTTAAAACAATTAAAACAGTGCTCTTTCGTGAAGGTGCTAGCTAGTAGTGTAAATAGAAACAGTACAGTATTTCAAACCTGAAAGAGAATTTAGTATTTTTGATATTATGGCTGACATTATAGGTATGTTAATAGGATACATAGTACATAAGATGTATGGTTATAACCGTTAATTTTTCTTAATTTTCGTTCCTTTTTAGTTTACTAAAAAAGAAAAACGCCAACTCAGTATCAAACGCCAACAGCAGAGAGCGGATTTGTCCCACCTGTGAAGCTAGAGGATGGTTTGGCGAGTGCCATTAAGTATGAGTTTGTTGAGAAGAATGATGGGGAGTTGTTTTATACGGAATAGAAAATAGCAGGGCTAGAGCTGCGCGCTCCACTTTGATGTTGAGAGTTGCACCCAGGGCATTTACTTCCCTCAATGTTGAATGTCAGATCTTCGGTTTAGTGTTCATCGTTCAGTGCTAATCCAATAGATTTTTCAGGTTAGTTCAAATACCACTCCAATATTTGACATAGAGTATCAAATAAAGTTTAATATATGATACTAAAAAAGGAGTCATAAATGCAACCAATCTTAGCAAAGTATACAGCAAGTATAACAGAACTCAAAAAATCACCGACACAACTACTTAAAGATGCAGGAGATGAAGCAGTAGCCATACTCAATCATAATGTAGCTTCAGCCTATCTGGTACCCAGTAGTTTGTATGAAAAGATGATGGATGTGATGGATGATTATTATCTAAGTAAAATAGTTGAAGAAAGATTAAAGTATGATGAAGATGATCTTATAGAAGTATCTTTAGATGATTTATAAAATAAAATTTACACCTCTATCGGACAAAGAATGGAAAAAGATTGATTCTTCTATAAGATTAAAGTTTAAGAGGAAACTGGAAAAAATCATTTATACTCTACGAGTACCTAAAAATAAACTAAGTAGTTACAACAATATCTACAAAATCAAACTTAGAAGCTCAGGATTTAGACAAGCATATGAAGTTAAAGATGGTTAAAAAAGCTAAGTTTTTTATATGTGGCGGTTTAAAAAAAAATTAAAAAAAGAGAGTGGCTTTATAATTATAAAAAAAGGTAAAAAATGGACGATTTTATTAAAATAGCACTAAATAGGAACAGTTTAAAAGCTCTTACTAAAGAGTTTTACATTGATGAACTAGAAAAGTTTTCCAATAACTTAAGCATTATTATTGATCAGAGAAAAGAGCAAAAAGAAAAACTTGAAGAGGAGGCTAGAAATAAAAGTAAAAAAATTGAAAATATTAAATCATTATTAGATGAGCAGGGTTTGACGATTAATGATTTATTGAATGACCCTGTTGTAAATCAAATTAAGCCAAGAAGGCCTAAAGTGAAGCTCCTTCCAAAGTATAGATTGATTGATCTAGAAGGTAATACTCATGAATGGACTGGTAGAGGTTTACCTCCAAAAATATTTAAAGACCATTTTAGTCGTGGTCATAGTAAAGAGAGTTGTTTAATCGTTAAAAACATCTCTATTTGATATTGTTACTATTTAGCGATGAGTGTTATTTTTTTGGAAGGTTATAAACTACACCTATTGTACTGTCTACTTTGGGGTATGAAATTGACATTAAAGGTAAAGAAGCTTTTGGTATTCAAGCTCTAGATTAATGACTAAGAAACAATTAGTAATTAACACAGAGTAATTATCAATGAAAGGTATAGAAATTTAAATAGTTATATTGTGATAGCTTTATGAGTTTGACTATGTGAATAAAATTAAATATATTTATTATTATTCATAACATGTGGAGCAAAAAATGAAAACCTTAATAATGCGTGTTGACGATAATACTTACGATACAATTAAAGCTGCAGCAGATGGCCAAAGAAGAAATATATCTAATTTTTTAGAATTTGCCACCATGCAGTATCTGTCTTCATCGCAATATGTGAATGATGATGAGATGCGAGAAATA
>Ga0233451_10001461_pt1 | contig 22625 bp, 35 predicted proteins | sample 011ome_29_FD_183052 | JGI IMG/M metagenome (GOLD analysis project Ga0233451, IMG submission 183052) | Coastal salt marsh microbial communities from the Groves Creek Marsh, Skidaway Island, Georgia - 011504CT (spades assembly) | ecosystem: Environmental > Aquatic > Marine > Intertidal zone >... | reverse complement strand
CGACTTCAATGTCGAAAATCTTCATGTTGATGGTGGCTGAGAATGTTTCGTTGTCTATTTCGTTTATTGTAATCTTAAGCATACCCATAACATCGCATAGTTTTCGGCAAAAGTCAAATTTTTTTTAAAAAAACTTTTTGCTTGACATTCGTAAGTCCTTGATATTCAAGTACTTATGCAAGCCTGGCTTCTGTAAGTCAGTGATATTCAACGACTTACAACAAAACGCAATTTAATTGATTTTTTTCTTGTGTTATTTTGCTTATGAGCTTATTGTGTTTATATGAAATCATTTGAAGACTTACAATTCACTTACCACGAAGACATCAAAAGATGGACTTCATCACTTGAGCTTGACAATGGATATTTGTTCTCAGTAATTGCGGGCGACAGAGGCGATCAATGGTCTGTTCCTTATGGATCTTATCCTTATACTTTTGAGGTTGCAGTATTTGGCACTGAGCTTGACGACAACGGAGACAGAAAGAAAATTCCTCTTGCTTTGTATGATGATATACTAGGATGGCAAAAACCTGTTGATATTTCTAAACTTATGAGACAATTTCAGCTTGACGGGAAAGCCCACGAACATTTGCTTGTTGCAATGCGTGAAGATTTGAAGAAAAAATTTGTTGACTCTCATTAAAAATTAAGCTACTTTATACTTATGACAGATACTTATTACGACTCAGCCGAAGACATTAAACTAGATCAAGATCGAGCTTTGCAAGAATTAGCAAGGCATGGTCTTACATCCAATGCAGACATTACGGAATTTTTCGTTGACATGGGCGAACATTCTGAGTACGATGCTCAAGAAGTCCTTAGATGGCTAGGATATTAAAACACAACAACCAACCTATATTATTATGCAAGTATACGACGCACCCAAAAAAAATGATTTATTCCGATTCCTTTCCCTTAGATCAGCTCTTAAGTTAGAGACCGTAGGTCTTAAAAGAAGTGGGCAATCAGCCTACTCTATTATAAAACAAAAGTTTGGATTCAAAGGTAACAAAAAATCTGTACTTCAACAGATGGAAGAATTAATCGCAGAAATGAAAAAAAACTCTTGACTAACCGAGCAAACTCAACTACCTTATTATTATGACAGAACAAGAAAGAATTAACGCAATTAAAAACGCCGTCCAAGCAAGCAAAGGCTTTGAGACAACTCAAGCAGTTGAAGAATTTGTGGCAGAAGTGAAGACTGAACAAGTGTTCGCTGAACATGGTTTACTCGAATCTCAAGTTAATGATGTTATTGAAGAGATGGGCTTATTAGAACATAACCCAACTGCTGAGTCCATCGATGAAGAGGATCAAGAAATCGGGGTCAGCGATGAAATGAAAGGAGTTTACTCATGAGTTGGGACTTGCTTTTATTCTTGCCTTGGGCTTTTGCTTTTTATATTATGCACAAAGATATTATGGGTTAGCCACCTATAAAGTTTTCGTAAGTTCTTGGTGTTCAACGACTTACGAAAGCCAGGCGGGCCTAAGTCATTGATATTCAACAACTTATGCCATATCCTCTGTTAGCATCCAAACATTGTAATCATAGTCAATCTTATTATTCACATTCTTGAAAATGTTATTTTTAAGGTTTGCTTTTAAGCAGTCGGCACTTATTTCAATGTCAACACCTTTTTCAATTTTTGTATTATATGGAGCTTCCATTATAACTACATGATTGTCTGCTGATTTAGTGAGAATATATTTTGTTTTCATATTTTAAAGAATAAAGTATTTTTATAAATTTGCAAGTTTTATTTTTTTATTATTTTCAAAAGCGTCTTGGATTTGTTTTAGCGTCCAAATGTTTTGGTCTACATCTTCGTATGTTGGGGAAAAGTCTTGATCTTCCAAAACTTTTGGCGTGAACTCTAAGTCAATATAAACCCTCCCAATGATGCCGAGAGTTTCTTCCATGTATTCAATTAATTCTTGTGTCATAAGTATAAGTTAGCACTGCGGGCCTCAAAAGTCAAATGATTTTTTAACAAATAGCGCTATATCGGCCCTTTCGGGCCGATGGTTTCTATAGTTTTCGTAAGTCCTTGATATTCAAGTACTTACAGCAGCCAGGCTGCCCTAAGTTGTTGATACCTAGGGAGTTATGAGATTTATAGAACTTCAGCTCTCAGGGTCGCCTGAATCTGGTCATCGATTGACTGCATCCAGTCGGAGAGGACTTCGGAGCTAACCCTATGGGGGAGCTTTTTGGCAGACGAGCTGATAGCTCGAACCTCGAAGGATATTTCGAGAAGTTGCTTGGCGAGCTCATAGACTTTTTCATCTTTGTAAACTTTGGCGTTGATAAGGTCAGTGGTTGTAATCGTTGTTTTGTTCATACCCATAACATCGCATAGTTTTGGGCAAAAGTCAAATTTTTTTTCAAAAAACTTTTTGCTTGACATTCGTAAGTCCTTGATATTCAAGTACTTATGCGAGCCTGGCTTCCGTAAGTCATTGGTATTCAACGACTTACAGAAACTTTATTTTTTTATTCTTTTTATTTGACACGGGCGAGTTATTCAGCTACTTTATACTTATGACATTAAAAGACAACGACACAGGAAAAGAACTCACCTTTGAGCTTTTGCCAAATGGCATTTTGCTTGCTTATGATTACACTTGCGGATGGGATGTCTCATTCAAAAAAGTTGGCGACAAGTGGCAAGGTCACATGAACGGTGGGCTTTTGGGTTATCGCGGAATCTTAAAACAACTTAATTTATTACAAGAAAACTTGGATGCAGTAAAAGCATTAATGAAGGATGTAAGGGAGGTAGCACAATGACAATCGAAGAATTAATTTCCATTATTAACGCAACCGAAGACGGCGAGATTTGGCTTTATGACAGCAAGCTAAAAAACCATCTTTCAACAGTCGAGCAAGCTCTCGAAGAAGATCGAATTCATTTTGTCCGTGCTGATGTGGGCAACATTACGACAGAATTTATTCGAGTTTCTTTTTAATTTGTTTGACAAACCCAAAAAACCTAACTATATTTAAGACATGATTAAGATACAAAAAAACCCAAACTTCAGCAATTGGTTTCAAGTTTTTGCCTTCGGTAAATTAATTGATGAATTTAACAAGCAACGAAAAGCTTTACGATTTGCTAAAGCATTAGCTGAAGAGTCACGAGTAAAACATATAAACATAGAGGGAGAAATTCAAGCACTATGAGCGAAACATACAACGGATGGAAAAACTGGGCGACTTGGAATGTTGCTCTTTGGTTAGGTAACGACGAGAACCTTTACAGGCTTTCCCGCAGGTTTGTTAATTACAAAGATTTGGCTGAGCATTTAAGGCTTAGCTATGGTTTGACAGGTACGCCCGACGGGGCGAGATATGATGACTCGGAGCTGGACACCTACGCTCTTGACGAATGGCTTATGGATGAATAATTCCATAAGTCATTGATACTCAAGCACTTACGGCGGCCAGGCTGTCGTAAAGTCTTGGTAGTCAACGACTTAGGTTATAAGTCGTACTGGTCGTGGTATCCATAGTCATAGTCTTCGCTTTCGGGAAACTCCTTGAGGGCTTGGCGATCTGCTGCCTCAAGCTCTTCCTGAGCAAGCTGAGCAAGTACAGCATCTTGTTCATCAGTATCTACATCTGTGATACCTTGGGCGTGAGCGAGTCGGGTGAGTGAGTCATTATTAATATCCATAAAATTAATGTAACGCTATGGGCTTCAAATGTCAAATGATTTTTTGACAAATAGCGCTATATCGGCCCTTTCGGGCCGATGGTTTCTGTAGTTTTCGTAAGTGCTTGATGTTCAACGACTTACAGCAGCCAGGCTTTCGTAAAGCCTTGATATTTAACGACTTAGGCGATATTCATAAGTACAAGGTACTACCACGGGCCTCAAATGTCAAATGATTTTTTAACAAATAGCGCTATATCGGCCCTTTCGGGCCGATGGTTTCTGCAGTTTTCGTAAGTCCTTGATATTCAACGACTTACAGCAGCCAGGCTTTCGTAAAGCCTTGATAGCCAACGACTTAGGGAGAGCGTTAATTCTCTCGGTAAGTATTTTTAGTGGTCATATGCTTAGTGAATTTCGGAGCAAACTCCGAGGATGAATATTATAGTGAATGTGATTATGGCAACCATATGTTATAAAGTAATAGGTTTGACTAAAGGTGTCAAACTATTTTTATTGAAAAACCACATTAAAGTGAGACTGATTGAGACCTTCGTCTCGCATGATCTCGTTGAGATAAGCTTGACTTGAGGCAGTCCGAACCCGTGGGTAATCGGTTCCTGTATCGAAGATCTTGACAGACCAATGCGTTGACCATTTTTTAATTGTAACTTGTATTTTATTCATACCCATAACATCGCATAGTTTTCGGCAAAAGTCAAATTTTTTTTCAAAAAACTTTTTGCTTGACATACGTAAGTGCTTGATATTCAACGACTTACAGCAGCCAGGCTTTCGTAAAGCCTTGATGGTCAACGACTTAGGGGATTAAACTAAGTCGTAGTAGCGAGGCGAGTAGTCTACCGAGCAAGGCTCATTGTCAACCTCTTCATCGATAAAGTTGTCAAGCTCTTTTTTCACAAAGTTTGCGAGATCCAAAGTTATCTGACAGCACTCGTGACCACCTTTGGTAAAAACTTTCATGTCGGTAATCCGATCAAAGTAAGCTATGGTGGACATGGATGAGACTTGGTCGCCCCAAAGGTTTTCGAGTTCGTCAGTCCAAACATCACCTTCGACTTCAATGTCGAAAATCTTCATGTTGATGGTGGCTGAGAATGTTTCGTTGTCTATTTCGTTTATTGTAATCTTAATCATACCCATAACATCGCATAGTTTTTGGCAAAAGTCAAATTTTTTTTCAAAAAACTTTTTGCTTGACATACGTAAGTGCTTGATGTTCAACGACTTACAGCAGCCAGGCTTTCGTAAAGCCTTGATGGTCAACGACTTAGCATACTAAGCAATCCTTGATTGCTATTTGATTTATGGCGTCAGAGATTTCCATTTTCATCTCTTCACAAGTGATAATGTCGATGCGCGCTGACAGGCTACCCAATTCAGCGGCTTCCATGTTAGCATCGATTCTTGCTTGAAGCTCGTTCATTCTTTCTGTGAGTTTTTCTAATGTTGTCATATTTATAAAGTAAGGTAAGAAAAGAGCCGTGTCAAACTCTTTTTTTAAGGATTTTTGTGATGATTAGAATTTTTTCGCGTTCTGTTAAGTTTGTCATTATGATATTACTTTAAAAGATTTTTTATTGAATTGCAAGCTAAAAGCAAATTATCTTTGCTCAAAAGCTTGTTTTATCATTTCGAAGTTCCAAAAGTTTTCACCTACATCAGTGAACAATTCGAAGTCTTCAACTTCTCTTTGTCCTACATAGTCAATTATGTCAAGTTCTTCTATCATGAATTCTATTATTTCGTCGGTTATCATATCTTTATTTTCTATGTTATTTAATTAATCTTATATAAACACATTAAGACAAAAACCAAGAAAACACAAGAAAAAAGTGAAAAAAAATTTTAATTAATTATTTTTATATTATGAATTTTAGGCTTGACAAAAAAGGCTTAATTACTAACGCGATTTTTTGCAGTAGTAAATTAGGGTGCCCAATTCTCTAAAAAAATTGACCTATTGTGTTGCACGATATCGCGGGGGGTGGCATTTCTCAATATCCCGAAAAAACCCAGTCTATACAAAAAGCGGCAAAACCAAAAAATACCAGGCCGCATTTTGGTGTATATATATTACATAATGAACTCAATATTAGCAATCTGTTCCGAGTACAGCGATAATGTATGGTACTCAGGTTTAGGTGATGACTCTATGCCCGATAAAATCGCCATAGAGATTGAAAAAAGCTATAAACAAGCATTTTTAAACGCAATACGCCTGTACGGCTATAAGCTCAATTCCTCGAAGAAAGGGGATCAAAGAGTAACAATATTAACATTAATAAAAATTAACAAAAAATCACTTGTTAATAAATTAATTTAATAAAAATTTAAAATTATGAGGCTCACGGCTCCTCCGCATCCGTATTGCTGGGTGCAAACGAAATGGGGGCGACATAAATCAAAGGCAATAGTTGAATGTTCGCTCATTAATAAAAAAGGTGCAATAAATAAACTAGTATTAGTAGAAATGATAGGCGCACAATACAATAAACAAAATAATCAAAAATTATTTAAAATTAAAAACATAGAATATATAAAATAAAAAATGTCGGCGGCTAATAGAATAATTACTTCTTTTTTTGTATGATTATATATAGCATATGACATCTTACGCAGAGATAAAGAAAAAGCAATACTATAAGCTTAGACATGAATGGAAACAATATAAAAAAGAATACAATGATTTAAAATTAGTATTTGATAAAATTGGAATTGAATTTGTAAAAAGTATTTCTAAATTCTGTATCGAGCACGATCTTGGCGATCCATTCAAGGAAACTGAGGTTGAGACTCAAAATGTCGCGGCTGTATTTGGTTCTTCATCAAAAAGGTTATATAGAAAGATAGTGGTTAATACTCATCCTGATAGAGCAGTAAAAAAAGAAAAAACAGAAAAAATTTACAACCAAGCGACCAAAGCCAAAAAGTCTGGCAACTTGCAAGAATTGCTTGATGCAGGTAAAGAGCTTTCCCTCGCGCCGAACCTTAACGAGATCACAATAGAAGAATTAGATTTATTGGAATTAAATATCAATGAAGTAAAAGATAAAATCCAAAAAATAAGAAATTCATATGCATGGGTTTGGTTTCATGCATCTCCCAAAAAAAGAAATGAAATTTTTTATAATTTTATAGAACTTCATGCCAAATAAAATATATTTAAAAGAAACACGATTTCCATAAAGAAATTTCGTGTTAGAATTTATCCATGAATTAACTTATTATAGTGTAATAAAACTCAATGCCTAGAAAGAAAAAAACTGATTTAGAGATCGAACAGTTAAGACCCGCCAAAATTAATATCAAGAATATTGGATTAACTGAAAAACAAAAGTCCCTCGTTAGGTTAGCCCTAGAAGAAGATAATAAAGTAATATTTATATCTGGCCCCGCAGGATCAACCAAAACCTTTATGGCTGTATATTGCGCGCTTAAAAAATTAAAAGCCGATGACAATCTGGATCTGATGTATGTCAGAACTGTTATTGAAAGTGCCGATAAAGGCCTTGGCGCACTACCAGGCGACATTATGGAAAAAATCAATCCATATATGGCTCCATTAGATGATAAGCTACGAGAATTACTGCCCTCTACAACTGGGGTCATTAATGATTTAATGAAAAAGAAGCGAGTGCAGGCTATGCCTATAAACTTTCTTAGAGGCGCAAGCTGGAATGACAAAATAGTTGTCGCAGATGAAGCTCAAAATTTTACATTTAAAGAATTAACAACACTAATGACGAGATTAGGAGAAACTAGTCAATTATTTATTTGCGGAGATTATATGCAAAGCGATATTAATGGCAAAAGTGGATTTAAGGATATGTTTGACCTATTTAATTCACAAGAAAGTCAAGATAATGGCATTCAATGCTTCTCTTTTAATTTGAGCGATATCAAGCGTAGTAAAATACTTTCTTACATAATTCAAAAAATCGGAAGCAAGCAGTAATTCATTTAAGTGTATAGTATATTATGCTTGGTAGTATAATGAATACTGTTATTGGTGCTGGCATAAAAGTCGGAGCCAATTTATTGAATTACTGGTTGGAGCAAAAAAAGCAAGACCAGATGATACTAGCTGCCAGAGATGGAGAGATGCTAAAAGCTTTAATTGAAAATCAAAACAAGCGAGCTGATGATCCATTTGTTAAGGTCACTAGAAGAATTCTTTTTATGTCAATTACATTCACTATGTGTTTTCTTATGATATATTATGCAATAAATCCACATATCACATACGATGTGCTGATGCCAAAAGGAGAAAACTCTTCTCTTGGTATATGGTCTTGGATTTTTGGAGGAAAAGACTGGGTTCAAGTGCAATTGACTGGAGGATTAATGTTGAGTGCATTTATGGATTTGTGCTTTATGGTTGTTGGGTTTTATGCTATACCGTCCAAGCGATGAATAAATATTTTATTTTTATATTATTAATATTTAGTGGTTGTGTTTCTTCTATTAAAGAAAAAATTATTCGCAATAATAATCCGCAAAATATTTCTTTTAGTAAATTTGATATAAATAAAGATGGAAACATAACAAAAGAAGAATTCAATAGCACAGAATACGCAGTAAATATCACAGAGCCAATCATTTGGTTTTTTGCAATAATTGTATTTATGTTTATATTGCTGTATTTTTCTAATAAAAAAAAGTGTAATTAAAATCAATGGAATTAGAATGGGAAACTATATTATCGTCATGTATTGTGGGTATTACCACTATATTCGGAATTTTTCTTAAAGAGTATGCTCAGGCCAGAAAGAACAAACAAAAAGCTTGCATTTTAACTTATACAAAGCAAAGTGACAATGTTGAAAAAGCTATTAGATATATATTGTCTGAAATCGATGTAGATAGAGCGTATGTGTATGAATTTCACAATGGTGAAAACTTTTATAGCGGCAACCATCAGCAAAAATTTAGTTGCACGTATGAGGCATTAAATACTGGAGTTAGCGCTGAGTCCCTCAATCTACAAAATTTAAGAGTAAGCACTTTTAATTCATTTGTTAAAAATGTAGTCAGAGATCAGTATTTTGATATAGAAGATATTAATGATGTGCCAAATCCACTACTAAGAAACTGGCTTGACCAAAGAGGGATTCAATCTTCCTATGCCATTCCCATTCAAACTTTAAATAAAAATATAATTGGCATTCTAAATGTAGATTTTACCAAAAAGCGAGGACAATTAAATAACAAGCAATTAGACTTCCTCAAGAATCAGGCGAAAATCATAGGCGGATATTTAATTTAATTTAGAATTTATTTAAATTAAAACATAATATTATGTATGTTATCAACATACTGCCAACATTGCGGAAGCAAAAACGAATATCGATTTAATAAGCCTAAGTTTTGCTCAAATTGCGGACAACCCCTTGCGAGAGAAGCTATTACCCCAAAACAAACACTTAAGCCAAAGAAAAAACAAGTATCTACTAGCCAAGATCTAGATGAAGAGGGAACCGATATATATGAGGTTCCAGAAATTACATCTTTAGCATATGAGATTGATGAATCCAATCAAGGAAGCTTTAACTTAGGGTCTTTATTCGGCAATCAACCTATATCATCGCAGCAATCCGCTCCAACTTCCAAGCCTAAAAGAGGTAGGCCAAGAAAAAGCAATGGGGCGAAAAAGAAAAATTAAGTACGAAGACCAAATTGACATAATAAATCAAGAAATTCGCAAGCGAAGAAATAAATGGTTTCTAGATTCAATGCCATGGATTTCATTTGAGGATGTCGAGCAAATTATTCGATTACATATTTATCAAAAGTGGGACAAGTGGGATCAAGAGCGAGACTTAAAGCCTTGGATCAATAAAATTATAACAAATCAATTTAAAAATATACTAAGAAATTTTTATTTAAACTTTGCCAAACCTTGTTCTAGCTGCCCTTTCGACACTTCTGCTGCTGGAGAAAACTTCTGTTCATTCACCAAGAGTGGGATGCAAGATACTACATGTCCATTATATAAAAAATGGGAAAAAAGTAAAAAAAGCGCCCATGATGTAAAAATACCGTTAAGACTGGACGCCCAAGAATATGAGTCAGATATTTTTACTGGCGAGTCTTTTAATGTAGATAATGCTGTACTCAGGGTTCAAGATCAACTCAAGGAAGACTTATCTGATAAGCATTATAAGATTTATCAAATGCTTTTTATAGAAAATAAAACTGAAGATGAGGTTGCTAAATTTTTAGGTTATAAAACAAATGAAAAAGGCAGAAGCGCTGGATACAAGCAAATTAAAAATATGCGTAAATTCTTTAAAGAAAAAGTTACTAAAATAATTAAAAATAAAGATATTATATTTTGATATGAGATTAACTGAAGAACATAAAAAATTCATAGAAGAAAACTTTCATAAAATACCCAACTTAATTGAATTAACTAAAGCTGTATTTAAAGATGGCACTATTGACGGGAGGTCAAAACAGGGAAGAGCAGTAAGAGAGTATTTGGCTTCAAAAGACATGAAGTACAAAACAACACGGCATGAAGAAGTTAAACCTATAGTGTTGAGTGATGAACATAAAGAGTTTATCCATAATTACTCTCAGGATGGCATGTCTAGTTTTCAGATTGCCCAATTATTATTTCCCGAGAATAACGTTAAGAAGCTAGGCAGAGAGCAGAGGGCTGTAGGCAATTACCTTGAGGCGGTAAAGAGGCAACAGCGAGAAGAGCGTCGAGAGGCTCGGGCTAAATACGACCCTCCAGAAACCTTCAGTGATTGCGTTAAGCTTGTAAATCGATATACCAATCAAGAATTCAAGGAAAAGGAATTAAAGGTTGTAGAACGTAAAGCTATTGAGTCAATGTTTAAATTTTTAAGGTCGCCTAGATTTTGTCAAATTATTGGAACTTATAACAAAGAGGAAGATCAAGAGTTATTTGAGGCTGAATTTATTAGGGCAACTTGGGATAAGCCTGATTTAAGCGCCGATGAAGTGAATCTATATGTAAACGTCTGTGTTGACTATATTAACCTTAAAAACATTCAGGGGCATATGGAGAAGCTAAATAGAATGTTCGATGAAGCGGACGAACAGCAAGAGTTAACCGTAAGATTGTCTGAGCTGCTTAAAACTAAAAGTGAAGAATATAATCAATGCGAAAAAAGGCAAGAATCATTAATTCAGCGTTTGGCTGGAGATAGAGCAAAAAGAATTTCGCAACGTCAAGATCAAAATGCCTCCATTTTATCTCTGGTAGAAAGTTTTCAAAACGAAGAAGATCGTAAGCTTATGGTTAAGATGGCAGAAATGCAAAAGAAAGCAATCAGAGAAGAAGCTGATAATCTGGAATCCATGAACGCATGGAAGTCAAGGGTCTTAGGAATATCTAAGGGAGATGTCATCTAGCTTTACATGCAAAGTGTGCCATGAAGAATTTGGCACTGAAAAAGGTTTACATATCCATTTAAAGAAGCACAAAATGGATCTAGCTACATATTATACAACATTTTATCCAAAAAATAATTTACTAACTGGAGAGCCTTTACCTTTTAAAGATAAGCAAGAGTATTTTGCAAGAGATTTCAGTACTCGAAGACAGTTAATAAAATGGTGCATGTCTGAGTCACAAGATGTAGCGAAAGAATATGCTCTTAAAAAATTAAAAGAAAGAATCGACGCAAAAAATCTGTCAATGGCACCAAATCATATTGAGCTTAAAATCGCCCAGCTGCCCGATATAGATGTCTACAAGCATTTATTTGGGTCTTATGGTGCGGCCTGCAGGCAAATAGGCGTCAAGCCCCTCTACGGCAAACCAGCGCCAGAAGATTTCTTTAAGGATGATAAAGATTTCGAAGAGATCAAAATATTTGTAGATACCCGAGAGCAAAAACCCTTTAAATTTAAAAACTCAGAAAACTTAAAGCTAGACTTTGGTGATTATACTGTCGGAGGAGATAATTATAACTATACATATATCGATAGAAAAGCAGAGCAAGATTTCAAGGGTACTCTTTCTGGTGGCTTTGAGCGATTCAGAAGGGAAATGCAAAGAGTAAAAGACTTCGATTCATATCTATTCGTGGTAATTGAGAGTGATTTAAATAAATTATATAAAAACAATATGTTTGGGCCTCATAAATCTAATTTAAAATATGTATATCATAATATGCGATTAATTACTCATGAATTTGCTGGTCATTGTCAATTTCTATTTGCTAGTACCCGCAAACAATCTCAATCAATCGTACCCAAAATTCTTACTCTAGGTAAAAGTTTATGGAATGTTGATTTACAATACTATATAGATAAGGAAAAATAATTATGGCTTGGGAAGAAGGAAAACAACGCAGAAGAGAAAAACAAAAAATTAATGAAGAAATCCTGAAGATGGAAGGTTTTCTGGAGGAAGATGTAGCGAAAGAAAAATTATATCAATTTCTAAAAGAAAATATTACATTTACAACTAGTTTAATTTCTGGCGTTGATTTATTTCCATTTCAACATATGGCTATCAAGGCTATGTTTGAAACTGATTATTTTATGGGGGTATGGAGTCGTGGTATGAGTAAGTCTTTCACCACTGGAGTATATGCATTCTTGGACGCAATTATCCACCAAGGCGTCGAAATTGGTATTCTCGCTGCATCTTTCAGACAGTCAAAGCAAATTTTTAAAAAAATTGAAGATATAGTATCAAAGCCTGAAGCGAAAATGCTTGCCCACTGTATTACTAAAAAATCAAAAAGCAATGACGAGTGGCTGATGGAAATTGGTAGAAGCAGAATACGGGCTCTACCCTTAGGTGACGGATCTAAGCTTCGTGGCTTTCGATTTCACAGAATCATTATTGACGAGTTTCTATTGATGCCTGAGAGGATTTATAATGAGGTTATTGTGCCATTCCTTTCTGTCGTGGAAAATCCAACTCAAAGAGAAGATTTATATAATTTAGAAACCAAACTAATCAATCAGGGCAAAATGAAAGAAGAGGAGCGATATATTTGGCCAAACAATAAATTGATTATGCTATCCTCTGCTAGTTACAAGTTTGAATATATGTATAAACTATATAGCCAATTCGAAAACTTAATTGTGGGTGACGAAAAAAATCAAGACAATGCGACGAGATGTATTATGCAATTCTCTTATGACTGCGCCCCCAAGCAATTATACGACCAAAACCTTATTACTCAAGCTAAAGCTACAATGAGTCAATCTCAGTTTGAGCGGGAGTTTGGAGCTTTATTTACAGATGATAGTTCTGGATACTTCAAAACATCCAGAATGGCGGCCTGCACAGTTAAGGACGGAGAAGAGCCAAACGTCGAAATTAAAGGCAGCCCTGAGGATGAATACATATTAGCCTTTGACCCCTCATGGTCAGAAAGTGAAAGTAGTGATGATTTTGCTATGCAAATTTTAAAATATCATAAACACAATGGAACATCTACATTAGTTCATTCATACGCAATGTCAGGCACTCCCTTGAGGGATCATATATTTTATTTTTATTATTTAATTAAAAATTTCAATATCATCGCAATGGTGGGAGATTATAATGGCGGGGTGCAGTTTATTAATGCCGTAAATGAAAGTCAGTTATTTAAATCAGAAAAAATTAAAATTAAAACTATTGATGGAGATTTTGATAAAATGGATTCATATAAAGAGGAATTAAATATTGCAAAGTCCCAATACAATCCCAAGGATCATAAGTATTTAATTTTAAGAAAACCTACATCAGATTGGATCAGACGGGCAAACGAATTACTGCAAGCTAATTTTGACCATAAACGTCTTTGGTTTGGGTCTAGAGCAATGGATGAAGCGTACAACAAACAAAGGGCCAAGAAAATACCAATTGATAAATTAAACTTTGTAAGACTTTCGGACGACGAAAAAAAACAAAGCGCATCCGCAAAAATGATTGACTTTATTGAGCATCAGTATGATATGACGACAATGACCAAGAATCAATGCGCCCTCATTCAAATCACTACATCCCCACAAGGAACCCAAACATTTGGGCTGCCTTTAGAGCTTAGAAGGCAATCTGGGCCAGATAAAGCTCGTAAAGATAGTTATTCAGCTTTAGTGCTTGGCAGTTGGATGGTAAAAATTTTATATGATATGCAAAACATAAAGGCCGAAGTTATTCCTAGCACTTTTACGCCAATGTTCGTAAGTTAACTTTTAACTTTTATAGACTTTTACTTTGACTTTGTGTATTATCCTTTGTGAAAGAAAAAAGAAAATACACTAAGCGGTCCGATTACTGGAATAAATTTGAAAAACATGAACAACCTATAGAGAATATTTTAAGATCTATAGCCTCAGATCAAACCATGCCAGAAACGGCGGGAGAAAGCTTCTACTCCCAAGAGTCGTCCGCCAGCACTAACAGACGAGTAGGTAATACTTCCACGACAGGCTCTCGCCGCAATGCTATATATGCGAGCAATAAGGCCAATAAATACAATAACATCCGTAGCGGAATGCTGCCTTATGATTATGGCGCTGGAGGAATCAATGTTCGGGACGCTATTGAGCTTTGTCAGAAAGCTTATGCCAATGTTGCAATTTTTAGAAACGCGATTGATATTATGGCTGAGTTTTCTAATTCACCAATTTATCTAGAGGGCGAAAATGAAAAGTCAAAGAAATTCATCGAAAACTGGATGAAGAGAGTTGGCATATGGAAATTAAAAGATCAATATTTTAGGGAGTATTATAGATCGGGAAATGTATTTTTGTATAGAGTTGATGGCAAATTTAATTCAGAAGATTTGCTTAAACTTAATTATGTATATGCATCTCAAACTCTAAAGCCAGGCGAAATACCTGTTAAGTATATGCTATTAAACCCTTTTGATATTGTTGTTGAGAGGGCTACGGCTTTTAAAGATGGAGTATACAAAAAGGTATTATCAGACTATGAGCTCGAGAGATTGAGAGACCCAAAGACAGAGGAAGATAAAAAGATTTTTGAATCACTTGATCCAGAAACTCAAAAAAAGATTAAGCAAGGATCATTCACTGCAGATGGATTAAAAATAGAATTAAATCCAGAAAAATTAATTTATTCATTTTATAAAAAACAAGATTATGAACCTTTTGCTATTCCCTTTGGCTTTCCTGTATTAGAAGACATCAATTGGAAGTTGGAGCTTAAAAAGATAGATCAAGCTATTTGTAGAACTGTAGAGAATGTTATTCTACTAATTACAATGGGTACTGATCCTGATAAAGGTGGAGTTAACCCAAACAACCTCAAGGCGATGCAAGAGTTATTTAAAAACGAGAGTGTCGGTAGAGCTCTTATCGCAGATTACACAACTAAAGCTCAGTTTGTTATTCCTGACCTTAATAAAGTTATTGGCTCAGAAAAATACAAAATTGTAAATGAAGATATTAAAGAAGGTTTGCAGAATGTTATTGTGGGTAGTGAAAAGTTTTCAAACACTCAAATCAAAGCTGAAATTTTCTTAGAACGACTAAAAGAATCTCGCAATGCTTTTCTTAACGATTTCCTTCAACCACAAATTAAAGAGATATGCCGTAATATGGGATTAAAATCTTATCCTACTGCAAAATTTGAGGAAATTGATATTAAGGATGAGGTTCAGTTTCATAGAGTGATTACTCGATTACTGGAAATCGGAATACTTACTCCAGAGCAAGGCATTAAAGCTATGCAGACAGGCATATATCCAGAGCCAAGAGAGTTGTCTCAAGTTCAGGAAACTTATAAAGAGCAGCGAGAAAAAGGTTTCTATAATCCATTGGTTGGAGGAATACCGATGATTGAAAGCGTACAATCTGAAAAGGATCGAGATTTGCAGGAAGAGCAAATGGATCAACAAGCAGAAATGCAGAAACAAAACGTTAAAAAACAAAACGAAACTAAAAATACGACACCTAAATCTGCAGGTCGACCAAATGGAACAACTCAAATTCCATTGAATGCATCAAAAAATTATAACCAAAAAAGTATTCAATCTGTTATATATGATATTGAAGATTTTCAATCTTATGCCGAGACTAACTTTAAGAAAAATAAAAACTTAACAGATATGACCGACCAACAAAAAGATGTTGTGTCTAAACTTTGCGAGTCTGTAATATGCGCTAAAAATAAAAATCAGTGGAAAAGAACATTATTGAGCTGTATAAAAAATGCTGATAATATTGAAAAACTAAATCCAATGCATGAAGTATTGGAGATTGCTGCAGAGCACGAGCTAACTGATTATCCTTCCGCAATTTTATATCACAGTAAAAACAATAATTAGTGTACTTATATAAAAGATATGAAAAAAGATTTCAAGTATACCGCTAAATTTTCAGATATACTGCTCGCTTCTGCTGACATAAATTCTCCAGAGCTTAATATCAGTGAAGCATCATTAGATTCGCTCAAATCATTAATTCCAGAAGATGTTGACTTGGATAAAAACATAGATTTAATGGCAATCGCATTTAATGCTGCAGTGGTAAATAAATTTAATCGTAATGGAGATGGAATAAGCTCGGAGTCTGCCGTAAAAATATTAGACCAATTTAAACATAAGCCCACAAACATTGAGCATCAAAAGCAAAAGGTTGTTGGGCATATAGTATCAGCCTCTTTTGCCGATAAAGAAACCAATGAAATTTTATCTAAAGACGAAGCTCTTGAAAAAAACGAACCCTATAATATAGCATTAGCTTCATTAGTTTATAAATCTGTAAATCCAGAATTTGCAAATTTAATCGAACAATCCATTGATGAAGAGAGTGATCTTTATCATGCTGTTTCCGCTAGCTGGGAAATTGGTTTCAATGATTTTGTTCTGGCTGTCGGAAGCGATGATTTATCTGAAGCTCAAATTATTGATGACGAGGAGGCTATTGAAGAATTAAAAGGAAACTTAAAAGCATTGGGCGGAGAAGGAAAAACAAAAGATGGAGCTCCCATTCACCGCTTAATTACTGGAGAAATCTTTCCGCTGGGCATAGGTTTTACTTCAAATCCAGCAGCTGATGTTAAAGGGGTTGTGGCTCATTCTGATAAAAAAGATGAAAATAAAATTGAGAAAAATGAAAAAAATATTTCACAAATCGACATTTCTGATGTAAATAACAAAAAAAGTACTATTATGGACAATAACGAAATTTTAAACAATTTAGTGTCAGCTTTAGAGGACAAGGTTTCTAACAAGAAATTTTCCGAAGAAGCCGTGGCCACTGTATCTAAAATTATTAACGATGCGATTCTTGAGCGCAATGAATCTTTTACTGCTGAAAAAGAAAGGCTTGAAAATGAGAAAGCTGAACTTTCAAAAGCTGCAGAAGAAAATGCTAAAGCGGTCAAGGAACTTCAGGAACAGCTTAGCGCTGCGACTGAAAGAGTATCGGAATTAGAACAAGGTCAAAAACAACAAGAGGCTATTGCTCGATTTGATTCGAGAATGTCCGTAATCGAAGACATTTATGAGCTTAACGACGAAAGCCGCAAGGTAGTCGCAAATGAATTAAAAGACCTTGATGAGTCTGATGAATCATTCGCAACATTCCAAGAAAAGCTTGAAGTTGTATTAAAGCATCAAAATAAAGAATTTATCGCAAAACAAGAGGAAGAATTTAATGCAAAGCTTGCTGAAGCAGTTGAGCAGCGCATCGCTGAATTAAAAAGTGAAAATTCCTCAGAAGACGAAGCTGTTGAAGAAGCTATCGACAATGTATCCGTAGAGGAAGAAGTTGTAGCAAACAATAACGCTGACTCATCCGAAGAAGAGCTTTCATTGAAAGACAAATTTAAACAAGCTTTCTCGGAAGACAATTTAACCATTAACTACTAAAATAAAGGAATAAAATAACATGGCTATTAGACTATTACCGTTTCGTGATTATGACGAACATGACGTTGTAAATATTTATAGAAGCGCTGGACAATTAAGTGATTTCATCAATCTTTCTGACTCCAAAAAGCGATCCACCCCTCAGGGTGACGCTGGAGTATTTGTAAAGGTTGCTAACGGAGCTTTAAATCCCGCACTTGGCGACTGGGATCCAGTCGATATCGCAAGTAACCCAGACAGTTTGCTTGGCAAAACTGATTATCCACATGTTAGTCGCAACATTTACCCTCAAACTGCTTTGAGTGTAACTGGAGTTGGCGCATCTGGAGATGCATGCATCGGAGTTACTCTTCGTCAAACTGTTGCTCGTGACGAGCTTGGAGAAAATCTTCTTTACAATCCTGTCAAGAAAGATGAATTGTTTGGAGTTCTTCCTGGTGAGGCTGTACCTGTTCTTTCTAAAGGAATGATTTCCTTGACTGATCAAGCTATTGTTGGATCTCCTGCTGTTGGAGACTCTCTCGTTCCTTACTCTGAAGGTAGAGCAAGTGGTGTAGCTGGCGGAGTTGTTCCTGCTGGTGCTAATAAAATCGGTACTGTTCTTGCATCTGGATACAGAAATGATGATGCTGGATCTCAAGGCGGAACTAATGTGTTCGGCAAGGCTGGATATCAAAGCGGACATTACTACATCGTAAAAATCGATTGCGCATAATTTAATAAAGAAAGGTAAAATTTAAAAATGAAAATTACATTAAAAAGAACTGAAGAACAAGTCGAGCTTATCAAGGCAATGGCATCGAAAAATCGTGATGTTGCTTATCAAGCTCAAGTTGCTCTCGCAGAATTTATTGGACCTGTGCTTGCGAAAGTTATCAATCAAGCTCCTACTCTTAGTAACTTGTTTAGCAACTTTGCATTTAGCGCTGATGAAAGCCCCAGTATCCCAATGGATCTTTACTATGACATCACTGATGAAGATTATGTAACTGTTTGGAGTCAAGCCGTCCCTGGTGGTTTGCCAACCAACACCGTTACTCCTATCGGTGGTGAAATGAAATTCACAACCTATCGTCTCGATAGTGCTGTTGATTTCGACAAACGTTATGCTCAACGTTCACGCATGGATGTTGTTAGCAAATCTTTTACTCGCGTAGCTCAAGAAATCTTGATGAAGCAAGAGCGCAATTCTGCAAGTCTTATACTTGGAGCTTTGGCTGAAGCTAGCACAAAGGGTAAAGACCATATTATCGAAGCAGAAAATCAAGGAACAGCTAATACAAATGGCCGCTTAATTCTTGATGACTTTAACAAACTTCTTACTCTCGGTAAACGCATCAATACAGCTTGGACTGGTGGTACACCTGAAGGTGGCATTGGCGGTCGTGGAGTAACCGATCTTATCGTTTCTCCTGAAATCGTACAAGGCCTTCGTGAAATGGCTTACAACCCAATTAACACAAATTCACCTGCTGGAACTGACATTCCTGCTACCGACAGCATGCGTGAAGCTATCTACAGCAACGCTGGCATTCCTGAATTCTATGGTATCAATATCATGGAGCTTCAAGAAATGGGCAAAGGTCAACGTTTCAATGAATTGTTTGCAGCATATGCTTCCAACGGCAGCGTGACAGCAAAAACCTTCGCTAAGGCTAACAACGAAATTGTTATTGGTCTTGATAAGCGTGTTGAGTCTCTACTTCGTGCAGTTGCTACCGATTCTGAAACTGGTTCCGAGTTCTCTCTTGTCGCTGATGATCAATACAGTGTTCGTCAGTCCAAAATTGGTTACTATGGTTCTGTTGAAGAGGGTCGCATGATTCTTGATAACCGAGCTCTATTTGGTATCATAGTGTAAGATATTGTTCTACAATATACTTTATAAAAAAATCCACCTTTTGGTGGATTTTTTTGTTTATAATAGTTATTATATGTGTATACAATTTTAAAATAAGGAATAATTATGGCCACAAATAAAAGAAAAACTACAAAGAAACCAACTAACGAAAAACCAATGCAGTATGCAGACGGAAAAGAAGTAAGCAGTCGTAAAAAGTTAGCTAAAACTGTTGAAGAATTAATGAGTGTTAAAAGTAGAGATCCTTTTAGTGTAGCTAGTGGGGAAAAATTTGACGAAGCTGTCACTAGTATGAGCTTATCTCAATTGCAAGAAATTGCAGTGAATGCAGGTGTATTTCCATCTGGCACAAAAGCAACACTTAAAAATAAACTTTTAAAAGAATATGAAAATCGTACTCATGGCAGATATGGAGCTGCAAGTTCCAGTAAGCCTATTGTTGACCCAAATTCAGCTCGAGCAAAAAAAATTCTTAAAATACTGAACGGCGAATGAATCAATTAGGCGAGCTTGGGTATGAAATTTGGGATATCGAGTTCGGTGATCATACATCTGAAATAGACAGAGAAAGTAAATCTCTGCTTATTTCTGGCTACCTTGAAGCAAATATTGGAGAGCTTAATATATTAATTAATACAGATTTTAAGCTTGACGAAACTAAAGATGAAGTGATTCCCGAGTTAAAGTATGAAGAGAAAGCTATATTTACTCAACTCTATCTAAAGGATTATCTTTTAAAGCAAGCGCGTAATACGTTAAGAAGCGCCACTGATACCTCTTATTCTAATGAAGCTAATGCTCAACCAACTGATTGGACGGAACTTCGAGAAGGTGACAGTTCTATCAAAAGATCAATACCCACAGCAAGCTCCAAGAATACTTCCGCTAAACTCTTTCAGGATGCCTCCAAGGAGGCCCTAGAAGACCTCAAGAGGATGATTCATTCATATAACATGTATGGATCCATTCCTTCGCAGATAGCGGGCAAAGACGCGCCTATCTGATCACTTCTTGGGCTTGCTTTTTTTGGTGAGCTGTTCAAAGATACTTTTTTTCTGCTCTGGCGAGCAGTGATACCACTTGTACATAATATCTTTTTGGATACTTTGTATTTTTTCTTGCATTTTATCGATCTCTTGCTCGACCGTAATAATTAGCTCAGTATTTACATCTTCTATTTCTATATCAAGATTTAGTGCAACTTTTAATATTTTATTAAAGTCGCCACTATCCTTGCCTTGGCTTGCTTCATGATAAAGTTCGGCGCGGGCTTCAATTTCTTCTTCTGAGAGACCTTTTGTTTTGTCTGGATGTGTTTGCTTGACAATTTCGCGGTATAACTCTTTTACTTCTTTGTTGGTTTTCTTTTTGTTGTTTTTTTTATCTTGCGGGCCATTTTCAAATGGCGGCGATATTTCTTTTCGCGCGCAATATTCAAACATGGTAGATATAAAGGTTTGCTTAGCCGTCTCAAAAGAACTCATGAGCTCATCGTACTCCATGTTTAGATAAGATATTTTGTGCTTGAGTTTTTTGAATTTTTGCTCTAATATTGATTTGGACCGAGATTTATTCTTTTCGGTTGATATATATTTTTCAATCTCTACGCTAGAGGAGTTTTTAAATAAATCATCTATATCTTCCATAATTGTAATTTACACAAAAAAAGACGACCCCCGAAGGGGTCGTCTAGGTTAAGGGTTAATAAGTAGCGATTAAACTGCAGATAGCACTTCCAGTTTATATCCTGTGGATGGAAGTTCATCCGAGAATACAAATGTAGCACTAGTTGTAGTAGGTTGTCCGCTCAATTGAACGCCCATAATTGGGTCGTCTGCTTCGAAGCTTATCATTGTTCCAACCACTGAAGGTGGAGTTGCGAATCCTGCCTGACTATAGTCAATCGTTACGAATGCTTGTTCATTATTGAATGCATCTTCTAGGCTTACAGTCTGAGCATATACATCATTCGTTGTAATTAACGCTGCGAGACTAGATACGTCAGCATCAACCTGTTTAGCTTCCAAGCTAGAAGATGAAGCCAAGCTGGAAATGTCAGAATCAAGTTGTGCTGTACCTCCGCCAAGGCTAGTCGCCAAGCTAGAAATGTCAGAGCTATGAGTTACATCAGTAGCTGCAAGACTCGACAGATCGGAATCGTTGGTTGTAACTGTGTTAGCCAAGCTGGACACATCAGAGTCACGACGGCTGGATTCCAAGCTAGAAGCTGAAGCCAAGCTGGAAATGTCAGAATCATGAGTTACATCAGTAGCTGCAAGACTGGACAGATCAGAGTCATTACTTGTGATCGTTCCTGCTAAACTGGAAATGTCAGAGCTATGAGTTACATCAGTAGCTGCAAGACTCGACAGATCGGAATCGTTGGTTGTAACTGTGTTAGCCAAGCTGGATACATCAGAGTCACGACGGCTGGATTCCAAGCTAGAGGCTGAAGCCAAGCTGGAAATGTCAGAATCAAGTTGTGCTGTACCTCCGCCAAGGCTAGTCGCCAAGCTAGAAATGTCAGAGCTATGAGTTACATCAGTAGCTGCAAGACTCGACAGATCGGAATCGTTGGTTGTGACTGTCTTAGCCAAGCTGGATACATCAGAGTCACGACGGCTGGATTCCAAGCTAGAAGCTGAAGCCAAGCTAGAAATGTCAGAATCATGAGTTACGTCAGTAGCTGCAAGACTCGACAGGTCGGAATCGTTGCTTGTGATAGTTCCTGCTAAGCTGGAAATGTCAGAGCTATGAGTTACATCAGTAGCTGCAAGACTCGACAGATCGGAATCGTTGGTTGTAACTGTGTTAGCCAAGCTGGATACATCAGAGTCACGACGGCTGGATTCCAAGCTAGAAGCTGAAGCCAAGCTGGAAATGTCAGAATCAAGTTGTGCTGTACCTCCGCCAAGGCTAGTCGCCAAGCTAGAAATGTCAGAGCTATGAGTTACATCAGTAGCTGCAAGACTCGACAGATCGGAATCGTTGGTTGTAACTGTGTTAGCCAAGCTAGAAATGTCAGAGTTTTGCTCAACATTCTGCAAGCTTGATTGGCTGTTTTGCAAAGCCAAGCTAGAGATATCACTTTCGATTGTCGCTCTACTTATTAAGACGTTGTTCTTGGAGTCTGTAATTTCAAACTCACCTACGTCCTCAGACCTAATGCGGATATTGTCCGCATTAAGCGATAGTTTTTCTGTACGGAATATTTTTCCCATATTACCATGTATATACACATAGTTTCCC
>Ga0233451_10001451_pt1 | contig 22713 bp, 22 predicted proteins | sample 011ome_29_FD_183052 | JGI IMG/M metagenome (GOLD analysis project Ga0233451, IMG submission 183052) | Coastal salt marsh microbial communities from the Groves Creek Marsh, Skidaway Island, Georgia - 011504CT (spades assembly) | ecosystem: Environmental > Aquatic > Marine > Intertidal zone >... | reverse complement strand
AAAACAGTTTCGTAGCTTTGCTCTAAACCAATCTTTCCAACGTACTGAATGCCTGGCAAGAAAGATGCCTGTAAAGCGTCTGGATCATCAGCCTTGGCGCCCTCGATTTCAGCCTGCATGCGCTCCTTGTCTTTTTGAGAGACGCGGCCAATATAGCCAATCAAATGGGAGGCCAATTCGTTGTATGGGTACTCCCGGAAGCTCCTGGCCCGGATTTCTACTCCAGGAAAACGGTAGCGATTTGCCATAAAACGGGCAGTTTCGGTCTCGTTGAGCATAGAACGCAGGGGAAAAGTGCCCATATTCCGTGAATCTTCGAGGGATCGCTTGAAATTACGCTTATCTCTGGGTGAAATATCAATAATTTCAGAAAGATCGCTAATCAGTTGGTCTACGTTGCCTTTTACCTCTTCAGCATTCACATCCAGAGTGAGGGCTGAATAATTCCTGCCAATCACAATGCCATTGCGGTCAATTAAAAGACCTCGGTTTGCAGGAGCAGGAACAAGAGCAATGCGATTACTCTCCGCAAGTAGCGCATATTTTCCGTGACTGACTAGTTGCAGCCATACAAGGCGAGTAACAAGCAATAAAAAACAAACGGTGACGAACAAGGTCGCAATGTGAATGCGCTCTTGAAATGAGTCTAGGTCAGGCTTTTTAAAAGAAACCATCTTGTTTCTTACAGAGGTCGATTGTGATCAACATCTATGGGGCGACGCTGTGGCGCAAGTAGGATGCGCGTCGCTATTGGCCAGAGCATTGCCTCTATCAGCGCTTGAATAGCGCCTGTGAGAGCCCACCAATAAAGTTCGCCGCTTAGCAACCAATGCGCCAGAACGGGAAATAGTGAGACCAATAAGAAAATCGGGAGTAGATGCAGAGCTTGTGAAAGCACGGTGAGAGCCACGATGCGCCTGTGCCAGGAGATGGCAACGTAAGCAACAAGCGAGTAACTAAAGGCGTGTAAGCCTAGTAGATCGGAGTTGTGAACATCCATCATGAGGCCCAGAATGAAGGCGGTGATCACGCTCACATAACGGTGCTGATGAATATTCCAAAACACGATGCACAGAATTAACCAATCTGGCACCCAACCATAATTACCAATCGGCAGCAGATTTAATAGCAGCGCACAAAATAAGCTGAAGTAAATAAAGACCGGATTTACCGGGCGCAGAATATAGCCGCTTTGGAAATCAATCATTGCATTCCCCGCGCACGAGTTTGTCGACGTCCCGGTGTATTGGTTACACCAGTGGCTGACTTGTTATTTGTTGGCGCTTTAGCATCAAATTGTGGATCATATAAAAGTGCGAGTGCTTGACGATAGCGATTGACTGCTGCTACTGGTACACAAAAAACGTTGGATGAATTCTTGTCAACATTGCGCTCAATTTTGCTAATGACAGCCACTGCAAAACCCGGGGGATAAACACCGTCAATTCCTGAGGTCAGCAAAATATCACCGACTTCTAAATCACTGGCTACAGGTAAGTATCGAAGTTCTAAGGGATTGCCACGCCCAGTGCCAAAGACCGCTGCACGCAGGCCATTACGTGCCACCTGTACTGGAACCGCAAAATCGCGGTCTTCTAACAGGGAAACCTCTGCTGAACGCTCATATAGGCGGACTACCTGGCCCAAAATGCCGGAATCATTGGCGATGGGGTTGCCAAGCTTTAGACCATCATTACTGCCGCGATTGATCACAATGCGCTGAGAAATTGGATTAGGAGGGTTAAATAGAATTTCGACCGGCAATGTTTTGAATGGAACCTGTTTTTGCAAAGCCATCAGCTCGCGCAGGTTTTGGTTTTCCACCATCAAAAATTCAGATTGATTTGCCAGCAGAGAAAGTTCTGCTTGGCGAACCTTCATAATTTGGTTTTCTTGATCAAGAGTTGATCTTGTTGTGAAATATTCTGATGTTGCTTCGAGCGCATTGCGCGGCATCATCATCACATATTCAAGTGGACGCAAAATCCAATTAACGTATGTGCGGATGGGATCGAGTGCTTTGAAACGAAAATCGATCAGCATCAGAGCGATGCTGATCGACAGACAGACAATCAGTTTAAGTAAGGCCGGAATGCCCTGTCTGAAAAGTGGTGGAGCGCTATGTTGCAATTCCCTGGTCGACGTGTATGTCGCTTACTCGTGCGAGAACACTCCGCCTAACTTATCCATGCGCTCAAGTGCGATACCGCAACCACGAGCCACGCAAGTTAAAGGATCTTCTGCAACATGAATTGGCAAACCAGTCTCTTCAAGCAAGAGGCGATCAAGGTCACGCAATAAAGCGCCGCCGCCTGTGAGCATCATGCCGCGCTCAGCAATATCGGACGCCAACTCAGGTGGAATCTGCTCTAGAGCAGCTTTTACCGCAGTCACGATTTGATTCAATGGATCAGTTAATGCTTCCAAAATTTCATTGCTAGTAACTGTGAAGCTACGTGGAATACCTTCGGAAAGATTGCGACCCTTTACTTCCATCTCGCGTACTTCAGCGCCAGGGAAAGCAGAACCAATTGTTTTCTTAATCAACTCAGCAGTTTGTTCGCCGATCAACATGCCGTAGTTACGACGGATGTAATTTGTAATGGCTTCATCAAACTTATCGCCACCAACACGAACGGAGCCTTTGTAAACCATGCCGCCCAATGACATCACGCCAACTTCAGTTGTACCGCCACCGATGTCGACAACCATCGAGCCAGCAGCTTCAGAAACAGGCAAGCCAGAACCAATTGCAGCAGCCATTGGCTCTTCAATTAAAAATACCTGTGATGCGCCAGCGCCTAATGCAGATTCACGAATCGCACGACGTTCAACTTGAGTAGATCCACAAGGAACGCAAATGATGATGCGTGGGCTTGGCTTTAATAATTTGCTCTCGTGCACAAGCTTGATAAATTGCTTGAGCATTTGTTCAGTAATTGTGAAGTCAGCGATAACGCCGTCTTTCATTGGGCGAATTGCCTCAATATTCCCTGGAACACGTCCCAACATCGCTTTTGCCTCTTTGCCGACGGCCAAAATGGTCTTTTTGCCGTTTGGACCACCTTCTTGTCGAATTGCCACAACAGAAGGTTCATCGAGGACAATACCCCGCTCACGCATATAAATTAAGGTGTTGGCGGTTCCTAGGTCGATGGCTAGGTCATTGGAAAAGTAGCTGCGGAAAAAACCAAACATGATGTAGTGGGAAAATAGAAAGTGTTAATGAAAATATATAGGAATGATACTCTAGCGCCCCATGAAACTTGATGATGTCCAGCGCATTGCGCACCTTTCTAGGCTTGAGTTAAATCAGGCAGAAGCCGAGGCAGTTTTGCCTCAATTGCAGGCTATTTTTTCCTTGGTTGAGGAAATGCAAGCAGTTGACACAACTGGTCTTGAGCCTTTGGCTCATCCAATCCTCTTTTTACGTGATTTGGCTCAGCCTATGCGTGCTGACCAGGTTACTGAGTCAGACCACCGTGCTGAAAACATGCAATCAGCCCCTGCGCAGCAGGATGGCTACTTCTTGGTGCCAAAGGTGATCGAATGAGTTGGCACAATACCCCGATTGCCTTAATGGCAAAAGCACTAGCCGCAAAAGAGGTCTCCAGCACTGAGCTAACCCAGTACTTTTTAGACCGTATTGAGGCTGGAAAACAGTGGAATGCCTATCTTGATGTGAATGCTCACTTAAGCTTAGAACAAGCAAATAAAGCAGATCATCTAATTTCATCTGGCAAATCTGGCAAGTTAACCGGCATCCCTGTTGCTCACAAAGATGTCTTCGTAACGCGTGGCTGGAAGTCGACCGCAGCCTCCAAAATCTTGGCTGGATATCAGAGCCCTTTTGATGCCACGGTAGTTGCTAATCTGGGAATCCCAGACGAAAACAATCCCCATGGTGCTGGCATGGTTTGCCTGGGCAAGACCAATATGGATGAGTTCGCAATGGGCTCATCCAACGAAAACTCTGCCTTTGGACCGGTTTTAAATCCTTGGAATGCCGCACACGTAGCTGGAGGCTCTTCTGGTGGCTCTGCTGCAGCGGTTGCTGCTGGCTTGGCGCCGATTGCCACCGGTACAGATACTGGTGGTTCCATTCGTCAGCCGGCCGCCTTCTGTGGCCTAACCGGAATTAAGCCTAGTTATGGGCGCGTATCTCGTTACGGCATGATCGCCTATGCATCTTCACTCGATCAAGCGGGCCCGATGGGCAAGACCGCAGAAGATTGCGCTTTGCTACTTTCAGCAATGTCTTCGCATGATCCGCGTGACTCCACTTCTTTGGCGGACTCCGGAGAAGATTACGGCCGTTACCTCAACCAAAATTGGAAAGAGGGAAACAACAATTCAGCAAAACCACTAGAAGGTTTGCGTGTTGGTTTGCCAAAAGAGTTCTTTGCTGAAGGTTTAGCAAGCGATGTTGCCAAATCCGTAAACGAAGCCTCCAAGCTTTTAGAAAACTTAGGCGCGACACTAGTTGAAGTCAGCTTACCTAAAACCAAATTATCAATTCCTGTGTATTACGTTTTGGCACCAGCAGAAGCATCAAGTAATTTGAGTCGCTTCGATGGCGTACGTTACGGTTATCGTGCAAATGAATATCGTGACCTTGGCGACATGTATGCAAAGTCCCGCACTGAAGGTTTTGGTTCTGAAGTAAAGCGTCGCATCATGATTGGAACATATGTTCTTTGTCATGGTTACTACGATGCCTACTATCTCCAAGCACAAAAGATTCGTCGCATTATTGCGGCCGATTTCCAGGCGGCATTCAACCAGTGCGATGTCATTCTGGGTCCCGTAGCCCCTGATGTGGCCTGGCGCTTAGGTGAAAAATCAAAAGATCCTGTGCAAATGTATTTAGAAGATATTTACACCCTGTCTACCAACTTGGCGGGCTTACCGGCAATGAGCGTTCCATGTGGATTTAATGCAATCAATTTACCCATTGGTATGCAACTCATCGGCAACTATTTTTCTGAAGCGCGCTTATTGCAAGTGGCTCATCAATATCAGCAAGCCAGCGATTGGCATTTGCGTCAAGCAAGTGAGGTGGCATGATGCAATGGGAAGTCGTTATTGGTCTAGAGACCCACGCACAATTACAAACACAATCGAAGATTTTTAGTGGTGCAAGTACGCGCTTTGGTGCGCAGCCAAATACACAAGCATGTGCGGTTGATCTTGCATTGCCCGGTGTCTTGCCTGTCCTCAATCGTCAAGCTGTTGAACATGCGATTCGTTTTGGCTTAGCCGTCAATGCAAAGATTTCACCGGCAAGCATCTTTGCGCGTAAGAACTATTTCTATCCTGACTTACCGAAGGGCTATCAAATTAGCCAGATGGAAATTCCGATTGTTGTGGGTGGCCAGGTAGAAATTCTGGTTGGCGATGAAGTGAAGGTAGTGCAGCTCACTCGTGCCCACATGGAAGAGGATGCTGGTAAATCGGTTCACGAAGAGGGCTTTACTGGTCCTCATGGCGAACCTTCAAGCGGCATTGATCTAAACCGTGCGGGTACTCCTTTATTAGAAATCGTGACCGAACCGGTGATGCGCAGCGCTGCTGAGGCTGTTGCCTATGCCAAAGCCCTGCATGGACTGGTGGTTTGGCTTGGCGTTTGTGACGGCAATATGCAAGAAGGTTCATTCCGTTGCGATGCGAACGTATCTGTTCGCCCTATGGGGCAAGCTGAGTTTGGCACCCGTTGCGAAATCAAGAATCTGAACTCCTTCCGTTTCTTGGAAGAGGCAATTCAATACGAAGTACGTCGTCAAATTGAGTTAATTGAAGATGGCGGTACCGTTGTTCAAGAGACCCGTTTGTACGATCCTGATCGCGGTGAAACACGCAGCATGCGAAGTAAAGAAGACGCAAATGACTATCGCTATTTCCCAGATCCTGATTTATTGCCAGTAGTCATTGATGACGCATGGATTGCAGAGGTGCGTAGCAAGATGCCTGCATTGCCGGCCCAATTGCGTGAGCAGTGGCAAAACGAATTTGGTTTAAGCGCTTACGATGCGCAGTTGCTCACACAAGATCGCGATACTGCAAAAGTATTTGAAGATCTATTGGCAATCGTTGGTAAGCCATTAGCAAAAGCGGCAGCTAATTTAATTGCTGGCGAACTTGCATCATCATTAAATCGTGCTGGTATTGCAGCAGCAGAAGCACCATTAAAGGCTGAGCATTTGGCGCCATTGCTGACTCGCGTAGCAGATGGCACCATCTCCAACAAAATTGCTAAAGACATCTTTGCGATTCTGTGGGAAGAGGCTATTGCAGGCAAGGCCATTAGCACTGTGGACCAAGTGATTGACGCCAAGGGCTTGAAGCAAATTAGCGATAGTGGCGCAATTGAAGCCATCATTGATCAAGTATTGGCAACTAATCAGAAGTCCGTGGAAGAGTTCCGCTCAGGCAAAGAGAAGGCGTTTAATGCATTAGTGGGCCAGATCATGAAGGCCTCGCAAGGCAAAGCCAATCCTGGTCAGGTAAACGAACTCTTGCGTAAGAAGCTGGGTTAACAAAAGAACATATTTAGAAAGCAATTGATGAGCGCAATAGATCCAAAACAAGCCGAGCAAGAAGAGTTGGTTGCTGAGTGGTTGCGAGTAACCCCGGGCTTTTTTGAGCGCTACGCCGATCTCTTTAATGAGATCCGAATTAAGCACCCTCATGAAGACCGTGCGATTTCTTTGCAAGAGCGTCAGATGACAGTGTTGCGTACACAGAATCAAGAGCTCAATCGTCGCTTAAGTGAGATGTTGCACTTTGGTAGTCGTAACGATAAAACTCAGCAAAGCTTAGTTGCTTGGTTGTTGCGTTTAATGAAAGCAAACAATAAAGCCGATGTAGAGGCTGCGATTACTTCTGGTTTGGCAGAAGTATTTGAAGTGGAATCTGCGCAATTACTTTCACCAAATTCTGCTTTTGGTCCCTGGGTTGATACGCCCTTGTGTGGCTCGGCAAAAGAACTAGCTGCTGCCAGCGTTGACTTACTCGCCAGCCAAACGACTATCGATCCTGAGTGGCAAAGCATGGTCGCTATTGGCTTGCCGCTTGGCAAAAGCATTGGCGCCAGTCAATCCCCTGCAGTGTTATTGCTGGCAAGTAAAGACGAGTCACGCTTTACGGCTGATATGGGCGCGTTCTATTTACGTCAGATTGCTGAATTAACTGCTGCAGCTTTGGATCGCATCCAGGCTTATGAAATTAAAGGCGACTGATCTTCACCCCCTCATGCAAGAGTATTTGCATGAGTTGCATGTGTTGCGTCAACTCTCGCCACATACGCTCAAGGCGTATGGCATGGATTTGAGTGACCTCCAAAACTTTGCTCTTGAAGACTCTATTGAATTATTAAAGGTAAGCAATGGTCATGTGCGTCGTTGGGCTGGTCGTTTGCATTCCAAAGGCAAATCCTCAAGAAGCATTACGAGAGCGCTATCTGCATGGCGTGGCTGGTACGACTGGCTCAGCGAAAAAGATGCGCGACGTGATGTGCGCGCAGGCAAGGTAACAAGCGCACTCGTTGCTAATCCCGTCGATGATGTCAAGACACCAAAGCGCCTGAAGTCTTTGCCCAAAGCCTTATCTGTTGAGCAGGCGCTTGCCTTGGTAAATCAAGCAGTCAAAGAGGCAGAAGAGAAAAAGGATTTGGAATCGATTCGGGATGCGGCAATTATTGATTTGCTCTATTCCTCCGGCTTGCGTCTTTCGGAGCTCCTCGGAATTGATGTGATGCAAAGTAAAGATCGCCAACATGAGTCTGCTGGTTGGTTGGATTGGGATGCTGCCGAAGTGACTGTTTTGGGTAAGGGCGGCAAACGACGCTCTGTTCCTGTTGGTGTGCCCGCCATGAAATCTCTTATGGCATGGCGAGAGCTGCGTGATGCCGGAAGCTACACCGAAGAGTCAATCGCACTATTTTTATCTGCCACAGGCAAGCGTTTATCGCCACGCACTGTGCAGGCGCGCTTACGCACCTTGGCAATGCGCGCCGGCTTACCAACGCATGTGCACCCCCATATGATGCGCCATAGCTTTGCAAGTCATGTGTTGCAATCATCCCAAGATTTACGCGCTGTGCAAGAGATGTTGGGCCATGCCAGCATCGCCAGTACCCAGATTTACACCTCGCTAGATTTTCAACACCTTGCTCAGGCATACGATAAAGCGCATCCACGCGCAAAGGCTGGCAAAGGTTGAGGAACTCGGTAAGATAGAAGGTTTCCCGCTTTGGGAAACTTTGGCCTCTAGATTTTGATTGGATCATCCATGGCATTAATTCCGGTAACCATTTTGACTGGCTTCTTAGGAAGCGGCAAAACAACTTTGCTCAAACACATTCTCACTGAAGAGCATGGCAAAAAAATTGCTGTGATCGAGAATGAGTTCGGTGAAGAAAATATTGATAACGATATCTTGGTGCAAGACAACAAAGAGAATATTGTGCAAATGAGTAACGGCTGTATTTGCTGCACCATTCGTGGTGACCTCGTTGAAGCACTAAATGAGCTTTGGGAACAGCGTAAGGATAAGAAGATTAGTTTTGATCGCGTTGTGATTGAAACGACGGGCGTTGCTAATCCCGGTCCTGTAGCCCAGACTTTCTTTATGGATGACGATGTTGCTGATCACTATGTCTTAGATGCTGTGGTTACCCTAGTGGACGCCAAGCACGGTCAGCAGCAGCTTAATGAACATGAAGAGGCTCAGCGCCAGGTTGGCTTTGCCGATCAAATCTTTATTACGAAGACGGATTTAGTTGCTCCCGCAGAAGTAGACGCTTTGCGTAATCGTCTGATGCACATGAACCCAAGAGCGCCTATTTCTGGCATTTCTAAGGGTGTGGTGCCGTTGAATGCTGTTTTAGATCTCAAGGGCTTCAATTTGAATGCCAAGCTGGATATTGATCCTCACTTCCTGGAGCAGGATGACCACGATCATGAGCATTGCGGCCATGACCATAGTCACGATCATGATCACAGCACCTGCGGCCACGTTCATAGCCATGACCACCACCATGGTCATGCGGGCCATACAGACCGCATTCAATCCTTTGTTTTTCGTAGTGATAAACCCTTTGATCACAAAAAGTTGGAAGACTTCCTTGGTGGCATCTTGGAGGTCTTTGGAGAGAAGATGCTGCGCTATAAAGGCGTCCTCTACGTGAGGGGAAGTGCCCGAAAAGTAGTGTTCCAGGGGGTTCATCAGATGATGGGCAGCGATTTAGCTGGTCCTTGGGGTTCAGAACCCAAGCAAACCCGTATGGTATTTATTGGCATCGATTTGCCTAAAGACACCCTACTGGCTGGGCTCGAAGGCTGTTTGGCCTAGAAAGATTCGGGTACAATCCGCCGCCACGGTCAATATTATGAATATTGAGAAATATTGATTCGAGGGCTGTAAAAGTTTGGCAGAATGAGGCAATAATGCTTCAAACCAAGGAAGAATGAGATGACGGTAAAAACAGCAACAAAACCAGCAACTGCTGCAAAAGCAAGCAGTAAAGCTGCGAGCACAAAAGTTCCAAAAGGCGCGCCTTTAACGGAGGCTGAATTGCTCAAGATGTCCGAGAAGGACTACATGAATGCTGCCCAGTTAGATTTTTTCCGTCAAAAATTACTTACCCTCAAAGATGACATTCTAAAGAATGCCTCCGAGACAACAGAGCACCTGCGTGAAAATATTTTGGTTCCAGATCCTGCGGATCGTGCCACGATTGAAGAAGAGCATGCTTTGGAATTGCGTACGCGCGATCGCGAGCGCAAGTTGCTCAAAAAAGTAGAACAAGCTTTAGCGCGTATTGAATCTGGTGACTATGGCTGGTGTGAAGAAACTGGTGAGCCAATCGGCTTGAACCGTTTAATTGCAAGGCCTACAGCCAATTTATCTCTTGAGGCTCAAGAGCGTCGTGAACTCCGTCAAAAATTATTTGGCGAATAAATTTTAAGTAGCAATGACTAAGCATTTACCAACTATTAGCGATATCTCCCCTTTGTTGAAAGCGGAGATTCTGGCTGAGGCTTTGCCTTACATCCGTTCGTATCACGGCAAAACGATCGTGATTAAGTACGGTGGAAACGCCATGGTTGAAGAGCGCCTCAAAGAAAGTTTTGCGCGCGATGTTATTTTGCTCAAACTTGTTGGCATGAACCCTGTAGTGGTTCATGGCGGCGGACCACAAATTGATGAAGCTCTTAAGAAAATCGGTAAGACCGGTACCTTTATTCAAGGTATGCGCGTGACCGACGAAGAAACCATGGAAGTGGTGGAGTGGGTTTTGGGTGGTGAAGTGCAGCAAGACATCGTGATGTTGATTAACCACTTTGGTGGCCAAGCTGTAGGCTTGACTGGTAAAGACGGCGGACTCATCCGCGCCAAAAAAATGTTGGTTGCCGATGAAAAGAACGCTGGCGGAACAATTGATTTGGGATTTGTTGGTGAAATTGAGGCCATTAATCCTGCAGTTGTAAAAGCCTTACAAGACGATGCTTTTATTCCGGTGATTTCTCCGATTGGATTTAGCGAAGAAGGCCAGGCCTACAACATCAATGCAGACTTAGTTGCTGGCAAAATGGCTGAAATTTTGCATGCAGAGAAGTTGGTCATGATGACGAATATTCCAGGCGTGATGGATAAGAATGGCACCCTCTTGACCGACCTCACTGCCAGAGAAATCGATGGCTTGTTTGCTGACGGCACGATTTCTGGCGGCATGTTGCCCAAGATTTCCTCTGCTTTAGACGCAGCAAAGAGCGGCGTTAATTCAGTGCACATTATTGATGGTCGTATTGAACATTCTTTATTGTTAGAAATTCTGACCGAGCAAGCGTTCGGTACGATGATTCGTTCTAGGTAAGTAAATAAGCATGCGCGAATCTTTAGAGCCGGCAGATATTAACGACAGCAGTGCTGATGCTGGTAAGGCACGTAAGCGTCCCAAGCCGGGCGAACGCCGTCTGCAGATCCTGCAGGTCCTTGCAGAGATGTTGCAAAACCCGAAGGGTGAGCGCGTTACCACAGCTGCATTAGCAGCCAAAATTCAAGTTTCAGAAGCGGCCTTGTATCGCCATTTCGCAAGTAAAGCGCAGATGTTCGAGGGCCTCATTTCGTTTATTGAACAAACGGTCTTTGGTTTGATTAATCAGATCAACCAAAAAGAAGAGTCTGGCCTTGCTCAGGCACGCGGTATTTTGCAAATGCTTTTGTTCTTTGCAGAAAAGAATCCTGGTATGACTCGCGTTTTATTGGGCGATGCCTTGTTGCAGGAGGATGATCGTCTGCAAGAGCGTATTACTCAAGTCTTAGATCGCGTTGAAGCATCTCTTAAGCAGGCTTTGCGCATTGCCCAAACTCAAGGTGGCAATTGGTCGCAGCTTGGTCAAGAAGAGGTTAGCATTCGCGCTGCCATGTTGATGAGTTTTGTTTTGGGCCGTTGGCATCGCTTTGCCCGTAGCGGGTTTAAGAAGTTGCCCACCGAAGCGTCTAATGTTAGTTTGCGCCTTCTCCTGTCAGAATGAGCGAGCTAAATCTCTCTAGAAATACTATTCATTTTGCCGAGCCCCTGCCTTTGCAGAGTGGCGCTGTGTTGTCTGGCTACGATTTAGTCATTGAAACCTACGGCAAGCTTAACGCAGACAAAAGTAATGCTGTTCTAGTTTGTCATGCACTCAATGCGTCACATCATGTAGCCGGCCCAAGTCCAGAGGATCCAACGGATATTGGTTGGTGGGACAACATGATTGGCCCAGGCAAGCCTGTTGATACCAATCACTTTTTTGTAATCGGTGTTAATAACTTAGGCTCATGCTTTGGCTCGACTGGGCCTATGAGCATAAATCCTGCAACTGGCAAGCCTTATGGCGCTGAGTTTCCAGTGGTCACTGTTGAAGACTGGGTGAACACTCAAGCGCGCTTGGCTGACAAGCTGGGTATTCGTAAATTTGCCGCCGTGATGGGCGGTAGCTTGGGTGGTATGCAGGCAATGGCTTGGGCCATTCAGTTTCCCAAGCGAATAGAGCATTGCGTTGTCGTTGCATCCACTCCAAAACTGAGTGCACAGAACATTGCATTTAATGAAGTGGCGCGCAATGCCATTTTGTCTGACCCCGACTTTCATGGCGGTAACTATTACGAGCATGGCGTAGTGCCTAAGCGCGGCTTGCGTTTAGCCCGCATGGTTGGTCACATCACCTATTTATCTGATGATGATATGGCCGAAAAATTTGGGCGCGAATTACAGCGCCCTAATGGCGAATCTAATGACTACCGCTTTAGTTTTGATGTTGAATTTGAAGTTGAAAGTTATCTCCGCCATCAGGGCGATAAGTTCTCAAACTACTTTGATGCCAATACTTATTTGCTGATTACCCGTGCGCTTGATTATTTTGATCCTGCACGTCGTTACGATGGCAGTCTTAATCGCGCCCTAGCTGAAGTGCAGGCCAAGTTTTTGGTGGTGAGCTTTTCAACAGACTGGCGCTTCCCGCCGAATCGTAGTCGCGAGATTGTTGAATCCTTGCTGAGTAATAAGAGTGAAGTGACTTATGCAGAGATTGATGCTCCTCATGGGCATGATGCCTTCTTATTAGATGATGCTCGATATCACAATCTGGTTCGAGCCTACTTCAAGCAAATGCGCGAGACTCAAGTATGAGCAATCAAAATAAACGCGCCGACTTTGCCGCTATTTCCAATTGGATAGCACCGAATACTCAAGTGCTGGACCTTGGTTGCGGCGATGGTAGTTTCTTAGAGTTTCTACAGAAGCAAAAGCCAGTTCATTCCTATGGTGTTGAGATTGATGATTCACGTGTACTGTCATGCGTGCAAAAAGGCTTGAATGTCATCCAGCAGGACTTAGAGGGCGGCTTAGCCCTTTTTGAAGACAATAGTTTTGATACGGTTGTTCTGTCGCAAACTTTGCAAACCATTCATCAAACTGAAAAGATTTTGCGTGAAGTTGTGCGTGTAGGAAAAGAATCGGTAATTTCGTTTCCTAACTTTGGTCATTGGTCGCACCGCCTTGCTGTGGGCTTAGGCCGTATGCCAGTCTCTAAGAGCCTGCCTTATCAGTGGTACAACACACCAAACGTGCGGGTACTCACTGTTACTGACTTTGAGAAGCTAGCCTCTAATCTTGGGCTAAAGATTCTCGATCAATGCATCTTGCACGAAGGTCGCCAAGTTACTTTGATGCCGAACCTTTTTGGCAGCCTTGCCTTATTCCGCATTCGTCGCGCCTAGGATAAAAATACAAAGGTGTTAACTGCAGTCCAATCTTGGATAAAAGATTTTCGGGTTTATCTCGAATGGCCTTGCTTGCGCATGCTATTCCTGGGCTTCTCCGCGGGCCTACCTTTGCTGCTCATTTTGGGAACCCTTAGTTTTTGGTTGCGTGAAGCCGGCATTGATCGCAGCACTATTGGCTACTTAACCTGGGTTGGTTTGATCTATGCCTTTAAGTGGATGTGGGCGCCTCTCGTAGATCGTTTGCAAATTCCCTTGCTAACGAAATTGTTTGGGCGCCGCCGCAGTTGGTTGCTCTTTGCACAAGCGCTCATCATTTTGGGTCTGGTTGGCATGTCGACTTCAGATCCAAAGCTCGCGCTCAATTCGATTGTCTGGTGCGCCTTGTTGGTGGCCTTCGGTTCTGCTACTCAAGACATTGCTTTAGATGCATTTCGGATTGAATCTGCCAATAGTGATCATCAGGCAGCTTTAGCTGCCACATATCAAACCGGATATCGACTGGCTTTGATTTGGGCTGGTGCTGGCGTTCTTTGGCTTGCTGCTCGTGCTGAAACGGGTAGTGGATACGATGCGAGTGCATGGCAATTTGCTTATCTCTGTATGGCTGCTTCTATTGGCGTCGGTGTGATTACAACCTTGCTAAGCAAAGAGCCGGTCAAGTATGAGTTAGCAAAAGTGCGTACCGCCAAAGCATGGCTATATCAAACGCTTGTTGAGCCTTTTGCAGAATTCATCACCCGCTATCGTTGGCATGCAGTATTGATTTTGTCTTTGATTGCCGTTTATCGCATTAGCGATGTAGTGATGGGCATTATGGCTAATCCGTTCTATGTAGATATGGGCTACACCAAAGATGAGGTGGCAGCAGTCAGCAAAGTATTTGGAGTGGTTATGACTTTAGTGGGCGCATTTCTTGGTGGCGTACTTACATTACGATTTGGTGTGCTCCGCATTTTATTTGTAGGCGCTGTTCTCTCTGCGGTCAGCAACTTATTGTTTGCCTGGTTGGCAACACAAGGCCATGACTTGCATGGCTTGATTTGGGTAATTTCTGCAGACAACCTTAGCTCAGGTATTGCGAGTGCGGCCTTTATAGCTTTCTTATCTTCGCTGACGAACATCCGCTATTCCGCTACTCAATACGCTTTGTTTAGCTCGATGATGTTGCTGCTACCTAAATGGTTGGCGGGCTTCTCAGGGGTGTTTGTTGATAATTTCGGGTACCAGACATTCTTCTTTGGTACCGCCATTATTGGCGCTCCGGTGTTGCTCTTAATTTGGGCCACGATTCATTTCAAGATCGTGCAGATCAAAAAAGAAGGAGAGTAATCTCCCCCGCTGTTTTTTATTGCAATTTACTGCCGCTTAAATTTTCCAGTCGTAATCTACAGTGAGTGGTGCGTGATCTGAAAATTTTTCATCTTTATATACGGTGGTTTTCTTAGCGGTTTGCGCAATACCTGGTGTGCTAATGTGATAGTCAATGCGCCACCCCACGTTTTTTGCATAAGCCTGTCCGCGATTACTCCACCAGGTGTAACAAGTCTCAGTCGCTTCGGGCTCGAGCTGACGATAGACATCGACGTAACCTACTTTGCTAAATAGATTGGTTAGCCATGCGCGTTCTTCGGGTAAGAATCCAGAATTTTTGAGATTACCTTTCCAGTTCTTCAGGTCGATTTCTTGATGGGCAATATTGACGTCTCCACAAAGCACAATCTCTCGACCTGATTTTTTGAGGGCTACGAGATGTGGCAAAAAGCTATCAAGATAGCGGTATTTAGCCTCTTGTCGCTCAGGTGAGCTGGAGCCAGAGGGCATGTAAACAGAAATAACAGAAAGCCCTTTAAAGCGCGCCTCTACATAGCGCCCCTCGGCATCGAACTCTTCATTGCCGTACCCGTATAAGACCTCATCAGGCTTATGAGGGGTATAAATGCCGCAGCCGCTATAGCCCTTCTTCTCAGCATGGTGGAAGTAGGCATGCATACCATCGGGATTGAGAATGGCGTCTTCCAAATCATCGCGCTGGGCTTTGAGCTCCTGCATACAAATGAAGTCAGCCTTTTGCTTTACGGCCCATGGCAGAAAGCCTTTTTTGACTGCGGAACGGATACCGTTGAGGTTCGCGGAAATGATGCGTAACATGTAGGCCTATGAGCTCAAATAATTCAAATCAAGATAACTTTATACGTTTTGCCTTGGAGGCAAAGGTTTTGTCCTTCGGGGAGTTTAAAACCAAAGCCGGCAGACTCTCGCCTTATTTCTTTAATGCCGGTGAATTCAATGACGGCGCTCGTTTGAGTGCGCTAGGCCGCTACTATTCCAAAGCATTACAAGAGTCGAAGCTGCAATTCGACATGCTTTATGGCCCAGCCTATAAAGGAATCACGTTAGCAGCTGCTACAGCAATCGCTTTGGCTGATGATGGCATCAACGTTCCTTACGCCTATAACCGCAAAGAAGCCAAAGATCATGGTGAAGGCGGAGTCTTGGTGGGTGCTCCTGTTAAGGGGCGAGTGGTGATTATTGATGACGTGATTTCTGCTGGGACCTCTGTGAGAGAGTCGGTGGATCTGATCCGCAAGGCGGGTGCAGAACCTGCTGCAGTATTGATTGCTTTGGATCGTATGGAGCGTTCAGGTAATGCTGTGGATATTGGCGATAAATCTGCTGTGCAAGCAGTAGAGCTAGAGTTTGGTTTGCCAGTGATTTCGATTGCGAACCTGACTGGCTTGATGTCGTTTCTGACAGCATCAAGCGATACTCAGCTAACGAATTATTTGCCCGCAGTAAAAGCGTATCGCGAGAAGTACGGCATCTAAGAGCACTCGCTCTTAGATTTCTGTTTCACCTTCAAATACCGTGACTGCCGGGCCAGTCATGATGACTGATTGAGCAACACCGTCAACGGTTCCAGCCCAAGCAACTTGTAAGTCGCCGCCTCGTGTATGCACCTTTACTGGTGAGTCTAATAAACCTCTGCGAATGCCAGAAACAACTGCCGCACATGCGCCGGTGCCACAGGCCAAGGTTTCACCAGCACCACGCTCAAACACGCGCAATTTAATTTCATTGCGATTGATAACTTGTAGGTAGCCTGCATTTACTTTTTTGGGGAACGCTGCAAACCCTTCAATCTCAGGACCCTCTTCAAGTACTGGCGCGCTATCAACATCGCCAACCACTTGAACTGCATGTGGATTGCCCATAGATAAAACACCAACCAAGCTGTCGTGTGTAGCTGGGTAGTTCAGCGGAAGCGCATATAGCGTCTCTTGAAACTCTTGTACGCTGGCCAAACTAGTTGCATTAAATGGAATGTGACTATGTTCAAAAATAGGCGCGCCCATATCCACCTCTACTTGCCCATCAGGATGAGATTTGAGGGTAAGCACGGTGTGCGCTACTTCAACGCGCAAGGGATTCTTATTGGAAAGACCTTGATCTAATACAAAACGTACAAAGCAACGAGAGCCATTGCCGCATTGCTCCACTTCACCGCCATCAGCATTAAAAATGCGATATCGAAAATCGGCATCTGGGCGCGTCGCTTTTTCAACCAGAAGAATTTGATCTGCGCCAATGCCGAATTGGCGGTGTGCCAATGCTTGCCACTGTTCACGCGTAATGCCGCTCAGGTCTTGATCGATGCCATTGAGCACAATGAAGTCATTGCCAGCACCATGCATTTTGGTGAAGCGTAGCTTGCGTACTGGATTGTTTGTATTAATGCTCAAAATATTTCCATTTAATCGTAAAGACTCGGCTCGCCTGGCGGCCGATGTTTAAAGCGTTTATGTACCCAATAGTACTCCGCTGGTCTTTCACGAACAAGCTCTTCAATATATTGGTTGAGGCGCGCAGTATCCTGTTCCACATCATCGCTTGGAAAGTTAGGTAAGGGCGGACTGATGTGGCAGGTATAGCCTTTGCGATCTTTATTTAACGTAGTTGTCATAAGGCACACCTCAGCCCCGCTGAGCCTTGCTAGGCGGGATACAGAGGTAATGGTATTTGTTTGGATGCCGAAGAAGGGAACAAAGACCGAATCCCGCGGCCCTAAATCAATATCAGGCGCAATAAAAATAAAGTTACCCGTTTGAATTTCGCGAATGAGATCGCGTAAGCGGCTCTGTCTTTCAATCGACTTGCCACCAAAACGATTTCTCCATTCAATCATTTTTTGATTGAAGAAAGGATTCTTCATATTTTGATAAAGACCGGCACCGCGTGGCCAGTCGTGTTGAGTAGCCAATACGGAAAGCGCCATAAAGCCACCTTCAAGGCCAACAAAGTGTGGATTAATGAGAAGGCGTGGTTTGCGATCTCCTAAGGTGATCGCTGATTCAATGGCGACGATATCCGTAATTTGTTTACCGCTACCAAGCCAGATACGACTTCTCTCTAGTACGCTGCGACCAAATAATTTCCAGTGCTCAATTGCTAGCCTGTCTATTTCTTCTTCGCTCAGATTCGGAAAGCACAAACGTAAATTAGTTTTGACTACTTTGCTGCGCCCATTTGGAATATGGGCTGCGAGCCAACCTAGGCCATAGCCCACATGGACGGTAATCGTATACGGTAAAAAAGCAAAGAGGCGCAGAAGACTGAGCGCCAAGAAATTGAAAAGGTTTTGTAACCAGGTCATTCCAGAAATGATAACGAATTAATTCAATTGCTTGGAGGCAATTCTGCACCAGCAGGATGCTTGTATCGGTTATACGACCATATGAATTGTTCTGGTGCAACAAGGACTGCATTTTCAATAGCAATGTTTATCTCTGCAGCGGCAGTATTGGCATCTTCAGATAACGGCGTAAGGCGAGTTGCTTGCATTAGCCAGCCTTGGCCGATACCTTTACGCTTAGCGGTAAACATCACGACTGGAGTGTTGTTGCGGTTAGCAAGACGAGCTGGCAATGGTGTTGTGTAAGCTGGGCGCCCGAAAAATGGTACCCAAACACCCTCACCACCGCTAGGCACTTGATCGGGAAGAATGCCAATGGCCTCACCCCTTGTGAGTGCTCGAGTCATTTGACGCACGCCATTAAGGTTGGTTGGAACAAAATGCATATTGGGATAGGCGCGACCTTCTTCCACCACTTCATTGAGCCATTCTTGGCGTGACGGACGGTACAGAATGGTTGCAGGGAAATGTTGCGCCAAGACGCGGGGAATAATTTCAAAGCCGCCTAGATGGGGTGTAAGCATAACCAGGCCATGCCCTTCGCCAATCGCCGCTTCAACGACATCCCAGTTTTGCACCTCAACTAATTTCAGTGCTTTTTGTGGGTTGCGCCAAATCCACAGGCTATCTGAAAACAGCATTCCAGAAGCTCTAATGGCCTCCCAAAGCTTGAATGGCAATTTGCGAGCTTGGACTACGGCTTCATATTGAGGTCGAAAGAGTGAGCGGTATTGCTTTGAGCCAACATAAGCGAGCATGCCTAAAAAAGCCCCAATTACCTGAACCAAGGCAAGAGGAAGCACGGCAATCGCATTTAGACAGAGCTTAAGTAGGAGTTTTTGCACCCCCCAATGATATTCAATGCCGCTCTTACTGTGTGGATTTCAGCCTGCCTTGCCCAAGTAGCGGCTTTTCATATAGAATTCCTCCATCGCTGAGTTAAGGCAACTTGCAGGGCGATTCATAAATTCTGCTAAAGCGTCGCCGTTGTAGTTCCTGGCACGTCGAGTTGTCCCAATGATCGTGTTAATTAATAAAGGAATATGCAATGGCAAACGATTACTTCTTTACCTCAGAATCTGTTTCTGAAGGTCACCCCGATAAAGTAGCAGACCAAATTTCTGATTCGATTCTTGATGCTATCTTGGCTCAAGATCCAACTGCACGTGTTGCAGCAGAAACATTGTGCAACACCGGTTTAGTAGTTTTGGCTGGTGAAATTACTACTAACGCAAACGTTGATTACATCCAAGTTGCTCGCAATACTTTGCGTGAAATTGGTTACGACAATACTGATTACGGTATCGACTACAAAGGCTGTGCAGTATTGGTTGCCTATGACAAGCAAAGTCCTGATATCGCTCAAGGCGTTGATAAGGCTCATGACGATGGCTTGGATCAAGGCGCTGGCGACCAAGGTTTGATGTTTGGTTACGCTTGTGATGAAACTGCAGAGCTCATGCCTTTGCCAATTCATTTGTCACATCGTTTAGTTGAGCGTCAATCCCAATTGCGCCGTGATGGCCGTTTGAACTGGTTGCGCCCTGATGCAAAGTCACAAGTGACATTGCGTTATGTAGACGGCAAGCCTGACTCTATCGATACAGTTGTGTTGTCTACTCAGCATGATGAAGATATTTCTCTCGAAAAGTTGCGCGAAGCAGTCATCGAAGAAATCATCAAACCAGTATTGCCTAAGCATTTAATCAAAGGTGCGATTAACTTCTTGGTTAATCCAACGGGTCGTTTTGTGATCGGCGGTCCACAAGGTGATTGCGGTTTAACTGGTCGCAAAATTATTGTGGATACCTACGGTGGCGCAGCTCCTCATGGCGGTGGCGCTTTCTCTGGCAAGGATCCGTCTAAGGTTGACCGCTCTGCAGCATACGCTGGCCGTTATGTTGCAAAGAACGTGGTTGCTGCTGGTTTGGCAAGCAAGTGCTTGATTCAGATTTCTTACGCGATTGGTGTTGCTAAACCAACTTCAGTAATGGTGAGCACATTTGGCACAGGCAAGATTTCAGATGAGAAGATTGCTCAATTGGTTTCTGAGCACTTTGACTTGCGTCCAAAAGGCATTGTGAAGATGCTCAATCTCTTGCGCCCAATTTATAAGAAGACTGCTGCTTACGGCCACTTTGGTCGTGAGGAACCAGAATTTACTTGGGAGCAAACAGACAAAGCGGCTGCATTACGTGCCGCAGCAGGTCTATAAGTAGGAAATACGCCGTTTATAGGCGTATTGAGGCGAAATATGCCGTAATTGTTTACAATTACGGCATACCTTCAAGGAGCGTTGCAAGGAATGCTGAGACCCAGTACTTCCCCAGGCTTGAAGGGAGTGGATTCCTAAACGGAATTTGCTAATTGCAACCGCGCTCGCTAACCCATGATTCAATGGCTAGCGAGTTTCTACTCCAGCATTGGATCGTATTTAGCTGGAGCATTAATGAATACCGTTTCTGATTTAAATAACTTTGTTGCAACTCGTTGCGCAATTGCTGATATCACTTTGGCTGACTTTGGTCGCAAAGAAATCGCGATTGCTGAAACTGAGATGCCTGGCTTGATCGCTATTCGTGACGAGTTTGCTGCACAACAGCCATTACGCGGTGCACGCATCACTGGTTCATTGCATATGACCATTCAAACAGCTGTGCTGATTGAAACCCTGGAGGCACTTGGTGCTGAAGTTCAATGGGCATCTTGCAATATTTTCTCTACACAAGATCACGCTGCTGCAGCAATCGCTGCTAATGGCACTCCTGTATTTGCGATCAAGGGTGAAACCCTTGAGCAGTACTGGGACTTTACCCATCGTATTTTTGAGTGGGCTGATGGCGGATACACCAACATGATTTTGGATGACGGTGGCGATGCTACTTTGTTGTTGCATCTTGGTGCGCGCGCTGAAAAAGATCAAGCTTGCTTGAATCACCCAACTAGCGAAGAAGAAACCATTTTGTTCGCAGCCATTAAGAAGAAATTGGCGCAAGACCCGATTTGGTACTCAACACGCCTGGAAAAAGTAAAAGGCGTTACAGAAGAAACCACTACAGGCGTACATCGCTTGTATCAAATGTTCGCCAAGGGCGATTTGAAGTTCCCAGCAATCAACGTAAACGACTCCGTTACTAAGAGCAAGTTCGACAACCTCTATGGTTGCCGCGAATCTTTAGTTGATGCAATCAAGCGCGCTACTGATGTGATGGTTGCCGGTAAGGTTGCAGTGGTTTGTGGCTACGGCGATGTGGGCAAAGGTTCTGCACAGGCATTGCGTGCTTTGTCTGCTCAAGTGTGGGTTACTGAAGTAGACCCAATTTGTGCATTGCAAGCTGCGATGGAAGGTTACCGTGTTGTAACGATGGATTACGCCGCTGACAAAGCAGACATCTTCGTGTCGGCAACTGGTAACTACCATGTGATTACGCATGACCACATGGTGAAGATGAAGAATCAAGCCATCGTTTGTAACATCGGCCACTTTGATAATGAGATCGATGTTGCTGGTATTGAGAAATACAAGTGGGAAGAAATTAAGCCACAAGTTGATCATGTGATTTTCCCGGCAGCCAATGGCAAGCCTGAGAAGCGCATCATCATTTTGGCTAAAGGCCGCTTGGTTAACCTGGGTTGCGGTACAGGACATCCTTCTTACGTAATGAGTTCTTCATTTGCAAACCAAGTGATTGCGCAAATTGAATTGTGGAATGCAGTGGGTACAGATAAATACCCAATCGGTGTTTACACATTGCCTAAGCATTTAGATGAGAAGGTTGCACGCTTACAGCTCAAGACTCTCAATGCAGAGTTGACTGTGCTGTCTGACCAGCAAGCTTCTTACATTGGCGTAACGAAGGAAGGCCCATATAAGGCTGACCACTACCGTTATTAATCCAATCACTGTTCAATAGATACCTAGGCCCAAAATCATGGAATTAAGCGTCGAATTCTTTCCTCCTAAAACACCTGAAGGTGAGAGTAAGTTGCATCTTGTGCGCGAGCGCTTCAGTGAATCGCTTAAGCCTGCGTTTTATTCCGTGACCTTTGGTGCCGGTGGCTCTACACAGTCTGGCACATTAAAAGTGGTGAGTGATATTCATGCTGCTGGTGCAGCAGTTGCTCCTCATTTGTCTTGTGTTGGCAGCTCACGTGAAAGCGTGCGCGAGATGCTCAAGCAATATCAAGCCTTAGGCGTAAAGCGTATTGTGGCTTTGCGCGGTGACTTGCCATCTGGCATGGGCCAGTATGGCGAGTTTCATCATGCCAATGAATTAGTTGAATTTATTCGTGCAGAAACAGGCGATTGGTTTCATATTGATGTCGCTGCATATCCAGAAACACATCCACAGGCGAAGTCGCCTGCCAGTGATGTGGATTTCTTTGTGCAAAAAATGAAGGCTGGCGCGAACTCTGCGGTCACCCAGTATTTTTATAACAGTGACGCCTACTTCCGTTTTGTTGATGAGGCATATGACCAGGGTGTAACTCAGCCGATCATCGCGGGCATTATGCCGATCACCAATAGCAGCCAGTTATTGCGATTCTCAGATGCATGCGGCGCAGAAATTCCACGCTGGATTCGTTTGCGTCTTCAATCTTATGGTGATGACATTGCATCTATTCGTGCATTTGGCGAAGAGGTGGTGACTGACTTGTGTGACCAGTTATTGACCGCTGGCGCACCTGGAATCCACTTCTACTCGCTCAATCAGGCTGATGCAGTTTTGGCTATTGCAGATAACTTAGATTTA